>Ga0065711_1026826_pt1 | contig 58859 bp, 37 predicted proteins | sample Hoacrofraction12_FD_59098 | JGI IMG/M metagenome (GOLD analysis project Ga0065711, IMG submission 59098) | Hoatzin crop microbial communities from Cojedes, Venezuela - Epithelial fraction 12 v2 (version 2) | ecosystem: Host-associated > Birds > Digestive system > Esophagus > Crop | place... | reverse complement strand
TATGGAATACCAGGCTCTGTTTGGCCAGGTGGGGTCAGCCCCCACCCCCCGGCTGTGCCCCTTCCTGGAGTCCGGTGAAAATTAACCCTGTTCTGGCCAAACCCAGGACAGCCACCCTCCCCATAAGGAAACAGAAGGCTTCTTACTGAGAAGGAAACTACCTTCCTTCATGACTACTGCACTCGAGTGATGAAGTTCCCTCTGAGCAACAGGTGATGTAAGACCGAGAAACGTGTGACCATGACATACTCATTCTCATGGATTGGAATCAGAAACCACGTATTGCATCTGAAATTGAGGGAACTATGTTCTAACAAGTACCTTGGGGTTATTTTCCTTAATCCTATTTAAAAAAAAAGGGTGTCTTTTACTTTTCTCTTTAATCCAGAAGTTGTGTTATAACACCACATAGAGCTCCACACTTCTGTGGCCTCACAGCTCTGGTTTTGCTTGCATAATTGCTTTTCCTAGTTTAATCTTTCATTTTTGTTCAATAAATTGGATCCATTCTGTCGTATTTCGGAGAGAAAAGAGTACCAAAAAAATTGAGAACAAAAAGGGTGAGTGCATTGAAAATAAAATTAGCGATTTCATTTTCTAGCTGAAGGCCTTCACCAAGGAACAATTTGTGCAACATTGCTGAAAGCCAAAGAAATCTTAACACATAAAGAGTCAATAGTTTGATAAAACCCAGACCTCCTGTGTTATGAAATTAAAGGTTAGACAGGGTGATAAGAGCTTTAATTTACCTTTGGGAGATATTAATCAGATTTTGGATTAACTTAAAATATACTTCCTGTGCATTTCTTGCCAGGTGAAGGTCCTTCAATGTTTCCTCTGGTGCAGAGAAAGAGAAAACACTTTCCCAAAGTGAGGTGAACTCCACAAACCCAGATATGCTAGCAGGAGGCTTTCTCCAAACTCCATAATTCTGTGGTTTTTCTTCTAGCAGCTAGGAAAGCCAGCGGTATGAATTCCCATATGTGCTAGTTTGATGTGAGTTCTGTTATTATTAATTATTTATACAGCACCGTGCGTGTGCATGATTCTTTATAGACAAAAGATAATATTCCCCAAGAGCTTGCAAACCAAATGGCCCAGCGGTACGAACACTTCTTTAGCTTTCCTAGGACTTACTACCTGGAATAACCCACCAATGTCAGTGGGCTACTTCTGCGCTGGTAAGTGCTCTGTTGGGTAGGAAGTGTTTGCAGGATTAGGCTGTAGTTAAACCATGACGTGATCATGGGTGATGAGGGAAGGGAGGGAAAGTGTTTCAGCCATAAGATCACGGTGTTGCTTTGGTTATAACGAAGGTGTCAAGAGGTTAGGGTGTTTTTAATGTTTTATGCTATTTGTGATCCTGTTACCAAGAAGGAAAAGCTCGGCTTTACAGGCCACACGGAAGAAGTGAGCTGTGGAGGAGGAAGACTCGCTTCGACCTGGGGGAGAGGCAGAGCTTGTTACGTGAGGAAGAGGGCTCCAGAGGTAAAGAGGAATGCACAAGAAGAGATGCTAACCATATGCTCGGAGAGACTCCATCCTCTGCTGCAGCTAGCATGTGTTCACTACATCCTTGAGAGCTTTTTTTTTTCTTTAATTGAGGGCATTTTCAGAAGTTTCCCAGTATATTTCCAGCTCTTGGCAAGACCCAGACACATCTGTGACATTTAGCTGATAGCCTCCTTAGTGAAGGGAAGGTTGCCAATGAATCCTTGTGCAACTGTTTATGCTACAAACCAAAGCATACAACTGCCAGTTTCACTCTTACAACACAGAGAGCATTTTTTCCTCCTTAATTGAAAGTGTGGAACACAACAGAGTCTTTAAATACCAAGAAAACAACCAGCTGAAACAAGTAGTAAGAGAGACATCAAGAATGACAGGCAGTAGGCCCTCTGCCCAGTGAGACACGCAGCCAGAGCATGCTCTGTTTATAAAAGCAACCTGCAGACTTTAGGAAGAATACAGGATTTGGGGGTTGGGAGGGAGGTTCTTCCAGGATTGTGAGGCGCTTCAGAGAAATAATTCCACGGTAAAGGGAAGCTGCCTTTGGGGTGAAGGCACAGACTAGCTATGGGGTTGGGATGAGGCCATAGAAAAAGCCAGAGATAGCAGAGAGGGCTAAGTTGTTGGCATGGTCTCGGTGGAAATCTGTCCTGGGAGGCTTTTTCAAGTGAAGACTTTTGCATGGAAGTGTGGGGCTGTCGCTCTGGAGGCACAAGCCCGCAGCAAAAATGGGGTGAGCAGAAGACTGGAGCATCAGCACCTCCAACCCACTAAGCGCTGTAAGAATGGACCAAGTGGCTGAAGAAAAACCCTGCCTCTGTGGGGATGGTATAGGAGCCCATAAACTCACTGTGGTTTTCCTTTTCTGACAGCTGGAATAGTTAAAATCAGGGAGAAAATAATTCTAATTATGAAAGTAACAAAATGACAGAATTTAGCAGGAAAACTCAAATGGGAGATTAGCTTTCAGCCACTTTCTGCAGCATGAATATTTTGAGCTTTCAACATTTTGTGGGAATGGAATGGGTGCCACAGTGATTAAGTCAACTGATAGACACCTCGCCCCTACACTTGGAGGGTGAGGATGGCACTTGCACAGAGACAGACATCGCCAACCCTCACTTTTCTGAAACCTCCCCAACCTTAACCCCTCTCTGATTTGTGAAACTTTTCTCTTTCCTGAGCTGGTCTGTGATACATGACCAAATTTGTGTACATACATTTTTTAAAGTTTTAAAATAATTCTGACGGATCACAAAGAGCACTTGAACAAACCAGATATGTGTAGGCAGATTCATAGACTATGGAACTCAGATACTCTGAATTTTCCTCTTCTTTTTTTGGTGTTTAACCTGTTCCAGACAGTATTACTCTTTTCTCTTACAAGTTTCACATTTTTTAACCTGAATTTTTATACTTTATTGGTAATATGCTTTGAATTCTACATAAAAAGAACTGGTGACGTAAATAGCCAGATCATCCTGACTAACAAATCTTTCACATATGACAAACAGAAAACTAAGCAAGAGACAGCCTGGTTCTGAGCTTGTTTTCCTTACCGTATAGACAGCTTTTGATGTAAGAACCCCCTATATGTATACACAGTGCATCTGACTCTTGAGATCAGGCTTTTATTGGTACAAGGTACTCCAGACTGTCAGTCACAGCGAAATGAGCCATTGTTCTCTCAGACAATTAGTAGGCCTCTCCCCTCACAGAAGCATGTTTTCAGAGTTGCTTCTGACCTCAAGCATGAATGGCGTCATGCATACTTTAGCTGTAACGCATGCAAAATAACATTAAATGCACCACCAAGAAGCGCTCATGCTCTCTCCTGCTTGCAGTCAAAGATAGGGCTGATGCTTCACAGATCTAAGTGGTGGTTCCTAGTACTCGCTGACCCTCAGCAGGCAGCTCTCAGTAGTATGTAGGTGCTTGACAAGCTAGAATCAATGTTGACTGGTCTAGTATTTCATCAGTTGTGGCCAGGTCCTCTGGATTGGAGTGGAGGGTCCAGAAAGGTTCAAAGAGATGCAGTAGCTCTGAGTGAGGAAGAGAATGGTCCTTGCAACTCACCAGATCGCTGTGCTGCTCCTGCCAGCAACCCTGGGAGCATCACGGCCCCGTGACACACCCAGCAGCCAAGGGGAAAATTCACAGGGAAAGCCTGTCTTCATCTTCTTCCAACCAACCCTTGAGAATAAATGTGACATGGAACATCACCTTAGACCAGGCAAATGCAGCCTCTGAGTCCCTTTCAGCTTCACTTAACATCACTGCCAGACTGCAGCTACAGAATTTTGCATTAGCTTTTGTACTGAATTGCCAGTAGAAATCCCAAGAGATTTGGTCTCAAAAGTGTACTTAAAGAGGGAATATTGTCTGGATGTAATTTACCCGCCATTGCCCACCAATTCCATAGACCCCTTTGACTTGTGACATTAAATGTATGGAGCAAGCATATGAACGGATTAACATACATGGTCCTATAATTAGCTATGTTATTAAATTTGCTAAGTAGTTGGGGGGAAAGGGGCTTGTTTGCCATCTGTTTAAGAAGTATCTCTCTTTCCACTGAAATCTGGATATAAAAAACCTCAGACATGTGGGCATGACTGCCTTACGTACATTACTGGGTTTATTTCCCTTGAGTTAACCAAAGACAAGCATGATTCATATATCAGTAGAATGCTGTGCAAAAATGTGCATAGCATATTTTCACATAACGTTCCTTTTTCTTCCCATTGTAAATTATGAATCATGTAAACACTATGAATTACAGAGTTTTGTTGGTCTGGGTTTTTTATTTTTTCACCATGAACCTAAAAACTACATAATGGAAGAGTAATTATACAGGCAGTATGGTAAATTCTTCCGTGAAAATTATTTTTTAATCCTACCCTTATCGCTATGTAACCACATAGTCATTTGCTTCGATTTCCCTAGAAAACTTGCAATAACCAAACTACGATTTTAGAACCCAGATACACACACACATAACACGTACACATTCCCACTGACTTTGAATAGAAAGCATGTTTGTATAGGAAGAAGGAAAAATTGGCACTGGTTAGAAAAGAGATCCATATTAAATATTTAATCATTAGCCTCAGTTAGGTGGAAATTGTCTTAAAAATGTGAAAACAAGCTGCATTCTAAAATGCTTAGAGTAAGACCCTAATTCACAAACTCTTAAAGGGAGCCTTGTCACACACTCAGGAGTCCCATGAAAGCTTGTGCTGTGAGAGCACAGAAAAAGACAGGAAAAAACACCCCAAGCTGAAAGATTCCAGAGTACGGGAAGCCCTCCAATACGGTAACTGAGTAGTACTGTAAGCTGATATTTCTATGTTGAGCCTTACTTTTTATGCCACATTGCTTTAGAGTGATGAGCAAGCATTTGTGATTTCCAATCAACCATTTAGCAACAGTTCCTGCAACATGCAGACGAAGTGCTTTTCTCAAAAACTACGTACGACAGCAGTACAAGAGCATAGCTGAATACAAGGAAACTTGGATCTGAGTGTTTTTTCCATTTGTCTCAGGCTACCTGAAAGGATGTTCAGTTAAGTCAGAGGCAGAGAGACCCACTCCAACATTATAATTATGAGTTTGGGGTTCGTTCTCACATCCACGAGGACTAAATTTAAAAGTCACAATACAGCAATAGACATGGCACAGCAGAAACCAACAGGAGAACATAAAGCGAAGGGAGCTGTTAGCTACATCGACACATACAGTCTAACTACATCATCAGAGTCGTTGGAGAGGGTTATGCTTTCAGCATGGGTGCTCTGACTCACTGCCCAGAGGAACTCAAGGGGTGATTATTTATACAGCACATAAACTGCATAGGGATATATAGGAGGTCTAAAATTCAGGAGCTGAACACGAATACTCCCCAGAAGGTGTGGAGTTTGCATTTCTTTCTATTCACCACTATCCCCACGGCCCCTTTGAGCTCCTCCAAGCCACATTATAGAAGACCAAGAAACTTTCTAATTTACACCAGCCAGAAAGAGCTGCTATCAGTGACCCAGACTAAAGTTTCTCTGGCTATGACCTCCTCTCTGGCAGTCATAAAAAACAAGTATATGTTGGCTGTTTGTCCCTGCATAGAACAAAGTGGCCAAGATAAACTAGCTGGGTATTCTTTGCACGCAAAAAAGAAAAGAAAATGAAAACCAAAAAAGAAGTTCCCTACTAAGGACCCTCATCCATCTGTTTTTCTTTAGCGATGCTTTAACATTAGCTAAATATCACTTATTTACACCTGAAGAAGTTAAATGATCTTGTTCCCATGAACTCTCTTACAAATGCTGTCCTGGACTGTGATTTATATAAAAGTAGCTGTTCCCTTAATTTTATTCACAATAGCTTCATTCTTACCGTATGAACCTGCTTTGTCAGTATTTGCTTTGATTTATGGAAGATTTCAAACTACCAAAATAACTATCCCTTTTCTTTTCATTAAAGCTAATCCCCACAAAGACACTTTCATCTGCTGATTAGTCATGCTTCAGTGATCCTTGCTAACCAGAGGCTAAGTTATTGATGTGTTAAAGATGTAATCACAGAGATTCGAGACCATTGAAGAAAATTCAACGTGTTGTTTGACAGTGTCAGAATTTAGCAGTGTCTTGACTTATTGAACCAGCCTGGGTAGCACATGCTCAGCAGCGTGGTCAAATCGCTTCAGCTAGGCTACAGGCAAGAAAGGCCTTGTTAGAAAGTGTTTCAAGTCTACATAGACATGCTGCATTACAGATCGTGATGAGCAGGGGTAGGGATTTCCAAAATAATTCAGGGAAGTGTGACCCCCACCTCCTTCAGCCAGAAGCAAACCAAGCTCTGCCATTTTTTAAATTGCACCCAGGTCTCTGAGCCCAAGGAGCAACACATTTTCCATTATAACCTGTACATGTAACTCAGAAAAATTCATCGTCATGGCTTATATTTCCCAGGCCTTGTCTCATTTGAATGTTTGTTTAGAAACCATGTAAGTAAACCCTTCTTGCACCTTTTCATGCTTAGACAGTTCTGACCACTGTGAAACAAAACTTTTTGCCTGGCAATGTCTGTCTCTAAGTGGTTTAACATGTAGACAATGACAAACTATGATGACAAGCTCGTATACTAGCAGTAGTTCCCTATGGATTCACAAAGATGATCATCCCAAATATTTAACTTAATAGATGTGCAAGGGAGAATAAGCACTTGTGGATCTCTACACCCTGGCTTAGAGCTACTGGAAGTCTTCAAGACTAATCCACCACCCAGCAAGGCAGCTTGTATTACATTTCAGAAAGGGGAATTGACAAGACTGAACCTCCACTTCCAGCAGTCAGCACCTCTCTGACACAGCTGTGATTAGTGGCTACATGACGCACGTTTAATTTCATCAGATTACATCCTTGTCACGTGTACATCACAGCTTCCCCTGTTTTATGCATATTCATGGCTGGTGCTTCACTATCTTGATCCTAATGGCTTTGTGTTTAGGACATTAAATGTGAATGAGACCTGCTCTAAATCCCAACTGGCTTTATAGCTGGCAAGTAGACATCTCCAAGTAATAATCAACCTAAGTCTTGTGTAATCACTTTCGAGGACATAAACATATATATGCCATTATCCACAATTATCCAGCTATAACAAGACCTGCTTCACTCAGGTCTTCTCCATCATTGGTGGACAACTGCAGATCAGTGACAGCAGGAGGCCACTGTGGTTGCCACAGTCATCCTGGCCTGAAAATGTGTTAGCCGTTTTTATGTAGTATGGAGCCTGAACAGACACGTCCTGCTGAGCCTGAGCTTGCTGTCTTCAGGGCTAGGCCAGGTGTCACTGCATCATGTTCCCAGAGTGAAGGAGATGGCAGTACACAGAGGCTTGAGAGGGCCTCAACACAGCTGACACTATTGTACCAGGATGGGAGCTGGGCTGGCTCTGTGCACCCACCGAAGCGTGTCTGCGGGAGCCCTTCTGAACCCGCCTTGTGCTACTCCCTCTCCCAGAGCCCCGTTGCAGAAATAGCCGGACACTGACTCCACTAACTCAGATGCCCACTTTGTCCCATTTTCGAAACTGCTGTGCAGATGAGCCCACACTCCCTCATCACTCTCGCTGGTAGATGAGCTACAGGCTGCTCCAGGTTTGGACTTTCTGGTCCGTAATCTTAACATTATTTGTGTTTGACCAGGATTGGTACAGCCATATGCTTTTCCTGTCTTCTGTCACTCAGTCTCAAATGCTGTTCACTGATAGACTTGATCCTCGTTTCCAGGATTTACCGCTTCCTTTCACATCCTGTGCTAGAAGACACTGATGATGCTCCTTCTGCCACATCCAGCCTTGTATGCATAACACTACTTTGTATCACTGCTTTTTTTTCCACACGGCTGACATTTCACCTGTATTATGTCAGTGTCCCTTATTTTGCAGCACAAACTCATAATCTGTCCTTGCTGTTTAGTAAATCTGTGAGCCAGATCAGAATCTCCCTTTCCTCATGGATGTTAGACACAGAGCAGTATGTACAGGGTTCATGGCAGCCAGCTTTCTGCCTCCTTTCTTGCAGCTGCTTCTTCATCTGGTGTATTTCTGGATGGACAGCATCCAGTTCTAGGGCAAATACTGGTCCTCTAGGAATGTTCTTGGAATCTTCTGGCTGAGCTCCGTCTGTTAGCCCAAATCCACTGAGCACATACAAATTGATCCATTGCTAATTTGTGCTGGAAAGCCCTGCTGAATATAGGAATATGCCAAGAACACACATCTCTGAGATCCTCTTTTCAACTGAAATGGCTTCTTCTCACGCACTTCGTTTACCTTTCGGCTTTGTCCTGGCCAAGTAAGACTGACAATAGCTCCACACAGTGTGTCAAAGAGTTGCTGCTCCATCTAGGCATAAATCACACTTGGGAGGGGAGTTGAACTCTGCACCACAATCGGAGCTGGTCCTGCAGATTGCCTGCTGGATGATGCCCTCTGAGTCCTGTGTCAGCCATTTGTTGGTATTGTTATTAGAGCAAAATAAATCACATGAGCCTATCAAAGTTTTATCCCTCATATGTAGTAGGTTTTTGTATTATCTGCAGCTGGCACAGTCTGACCTTATGCTGCACGGCAAATGAAAAAGAATTCTTTCAGTGCCCAAACTGACTTGTGTCGGGTCCACCACTCATATTTGCTCTGTGATGGCATGTTTAAGGCAGTGGTGTAGTTCCTATATTTTGTGCAGCCTAAATGGAAGACAGAAGAATTGTACTTCCATTTTGAAATACCTTTATTTCTTCACTTTTGGAAAATGATAAATTACTGTGAGCAATTGATCAGATTAAAATGTACAAAATCACTCATAACTTGTATATGTCAAATTCCATGGCAATTAGGCTATTACTAGTGAAGAAAGACAGCGCAGACGAAAAACATGTTTTCACTGTGACCTGGCAGTTCACTGACTCAGAAGCAGCCTATCTGTACCAGATCTGTGAAGCAATCCAGAATATTTCAACCAGCTGGGATGGATAATGCTGACACACACAAGACAGAGCCAATAGCTGTATCTCACAGGGGCAGTAACTGCACTCAGTGTAACTAACAGGTGTTGTGTTGTTCCAGAGGCTTTCAGTGATCCCACTCTAGTTTTATTCTAATGAAAAATGCTTTAGTTTGCATCCACATTGACTGTCAGTAGATGTCTGTTTGCACTAAGCAGGTAGGTACTGATTGCAGAGGTGGTCAGTTTGTAGGGCTCTCTAAGTGACTTTTCAAGCCAGTTGCCATGCCCAGGCAATCACGTGTGGCTACGGTAAGGAGCGTGCCTTGTTCCTTTAGCCCAGGCAGCGTTATTCATTCTGATACCGAGATAAGCACCCAGCTCCTTCACTGCTACTTTGCAGTCTCCTTGAGAAAGAACAATTGGTTAGTTCTCAAAGGACATCCCATTAATCGGTTTGTGAATGCTGATGTAGATCCTTTTGCCGATACCTTATCAACCCTTTCTGTTCTTGACAATCCAAGATGATTTTATGGACATCCTGATAAAATCTTGCTTCTTGATGACAGTATGACCAGAAAGGTATCTATTAGTTGGCCTTCTGAGTCCTCCTCTCTTCTACTCTCAGGTAGCTTCTCTTTATGGAGAGTTACCTTGGAGCAGGAAGAGCCCTATCCTGTAGCACAGGCATCACTAGCAATAGCCAAACCTCTTCAAAGTGGTGCGCAGATACACCCCGAAGAGCTGAATGCTTCTGCCTCCACATGGTCTGGCACACAGCTAGCAGCTCTCAGTGGTGGCACCCAAGGAAGCACATCTGGGGACCCTCAGGCTCAGAGCAATCTTTGCACATCCCAGGCAGGCTATTATCTCTGTTGAGTGCTTGGGCATGCTCTTTGTCCCCATTCCTTGTTTTTTTTCCCCAGAAAGTATGGAGCTCGTCTCCAATAGTTTTCTGGTATGTCTCATGTAGTCTTCCAAAACATGCTGGTTCTATGACTAATGAAGTGGGAGTGAAATTAGCAAAAATAATTTCACTTTTTCTGTCACTGGTAGCTATATCTATACTAATACATCAAACTCTGCCAACCCTGAGACCCAAAGGCTTGTTCTAGGTACATCCGTACTCTTGAACTTTGTTGTCTACCAAAGCATGGGATAGGCAATTCCACTCTATCTAAGGGATCTGGTCCATGGCCCGTGCCATCTCCTGACACATGCTGGGAAGATTTTAGGAGAATGCTACTTGGCATTAGCCAGAACTGTGCCAAGGACCTCAACAACAGTTTAACAACACAGCTGCGTTTTGGTGCCCGGGGACGTTCTTTGGTACTATTTAATTTACTAACACAGGAATAGCCAGCATGTCAGGAATAGACCTTATTTTATTCTTTCTATTATATTACTCAAAGAAACTTGAGCACTTTTTACCCCCTTCCCAGTCTAAGAACTCCTAGATTCAAGATGCAGTTACCCAAGGGTAGTAATTCATGGCTGGTAAAAAAATACTTCTGGACAGCACTTCTGCGGACATTAGTGTTAGTAGCACCTGGTCTCATGCATACGCACAGAAAGTGACTGTATGTGAGAAAGAATTTGCAGAGAATCTGAGTGACAGTGCAGAGATTTTTGCTTGTTTTTCAGGACACATCTAGCACTTGGTGGTATGGCTGGAAGTCATGACGTTCTGCTCATGTTTGGAAGCCTATGGGACAGGAATTGCTGGTCTTGCCTCTTATTTGTACTCTGGCTGTTCACAGCATAGAAATTGTAACTGGCTGTTGGCAGACTTACGGAGAAGGTAGGGTGAATCATACTTGTAGTTTCAACTTGTCTTTTATTCCGGGATGTTCTTTCACTGGAGATGTTCATAGCAACAGGATTGGTCTAGGGAACCTGAATCTGATATCACGCTGCCTGTATAATTTCTGTTGTAACCTAGGAGTTCACTGGTGGATATATCTATTTAATGTGCCTTGCAAAAGAAAAACAGCTTAAGTGATTTCAAGCGGGCATGTTGAAGCCTTGCTGGTGTAAGCACTGCAGGGCAGCATAAGCCATCTCGTTCTTTGGCAATGACAGAAGGTCCTCAATGCAATACAAATCCATGAACGGTAGCAGAGGTTTTGCTCTGGTGCCTCTTTAGTAAAGTTAGTAGGATATCTACAAGCTGTGGTGTTTCTGCCTCCTCCACTCTGATTACTGCTTGGAATCAAGTGCCAGAATAATTAGTTCATTGCTGAAGAACTTCATACCGCAGATCTCATATCCCATGCAAGGCACTGATTCACAGCTCTGACTGCAAGTATGAAAGGACATCCCAGTCGGGTCTGGGAAAGAAAAAACCATTAACATTAGATTACCTCAAACCGGTTCATGTAGAGCATTTCCTCCACTAGCTCTCCACCACCCACCATCCCAGCTGGTTTCGGATTCATCTGATCAACACCCAACTGAATGTACAGGACATGCAAAACTCACAACGTACCTAAATGTGATACAATTCAGTTCTTATCTCCATGTCAAAGGGCCCCAGGCTGCGGGTCACAAATGTAAACGAGCACAGCTGAATGCTTTTCCATTTTCACTTTTGTTTTTACCATGGGGTTTGAAGTGTCATATTCTGTAATATAACTTCCCTTTTCTAGTCACAAACAAATGACATCTGGCCACTTTCAATAATAAACTGGAAGAGAGGGGGCATTTCCTTTAAGTTTGTTGGGCCCCTTCTTAACCTTCAAATTCCTATGAGAGCCGGAGAGAAGGAAAACTTAAAAAAAAAAATCCCTTAGTGATTAAACTCACCGATGAAAAAACACTTTCCTTCGAGCCTTTGAGTACCGTTTGCTTCACACAATCTCAAACATCCCAACACAGTTAATGTTTAAGGAGCTGTTTGCTGCTCCCACTCTCATTCTTACATCATGCAGGAAACCCTTGCAGGAAATGAACCTTCAGTCAGCCTTCTTCTCCCTCAACACCTTGGGCTTACAAGCCTAAGACAGAAAGCATACAAGGAGGAATTAAGGTGGGGTAAGAGCACCGGAGAGGCAGGCCAGACACCGATAAATCATATACCTCGATTTTCCTGCCTGGCACAGCATTCAGTTTTCTTTCTGGAGATACTTCTCAAATAATCTGGGTTTCACTGAGCAGGAAGGTTTCACTACCTGCCTCACACAGGAGCTTGTCAGTCAGGGTTGTGTAGGCTGAGTCTGCTTTGTGTCTGTGTCATCTCAGTGGGCATTTTCAAAGGAATACAAAGAAATGAAATACCTTTCTTCCATTTCATGTGAAAGAACGGTCTCCCAGCCCTTGATGTATCCCCAGCCTGAATACTTTCATCACTGTAACGATGTGGTGCAGCTCTTTGTGCGGGCGGAAAGAGTGCGGTTTCGACTAGACTCACCCAACTCGTTTTCATCCAGGAGCAGAGAATGGCTGAGGTTATCACGATGAATAAAAATTGGGGAAGGCATTGTGAGCAGTGGTAATGAAAAGCTCTTTTCTTCTTCAGTTCTTAGTCACCAGAAATTCCGGACACCTCATTTTAAAGATCAGATTGTTCAGGCCAAAATGCTACCAATTATGCAATGTGTAGCAGGTCTGGAAGGGGCAATTTAGTGACTGTATAAGGAACCACATGGCCTCCTCATGATGATCTACAAGAGCTTCCTTCAGAGCTGATTCAGGACAAGGGAAATATTTCCTGTGGTTCCTATGGCCCAGAGAGTGACACCATCCCTGACACCACAGCTAATTAAAGGTTTTCTAGATAAATGTTTTTTCTTTCCACTGAAAATACGATATACTGATACCAATTTCTGTTGACAATACTGAAATTCTAAATGGAAATGTACCAGCTCTGACTCCAACTCTGCCTGCCCGCCAGCCAGCTGCCTGCTCAGCTCCCTTCTAGCTCCCTTGGCAGCTACAGGACTTCGGTGTTGCAAAGTGCTCAGAAAAGCACCTTTCAGTTTCAAAACACTAGGAAATGCCACAGCAAGAGTCACCCGTTTTTGTCAAACCGAATGAGCACCTATAGATAAAGTAAAGCTAGGGGGGACTGCAGAAGACAGACGGGTTCAAACTTCTGGACTGTCATCGTCACGATCTGAAACAAGAAAATATATTAAAAAATTCACTTTCCCATGAACTCACAGAACAGTAGGAAGCCCTCAAAGTTTCTGTGGAATAAGAGGCCGGCTTGTGGTTTTCCTACTAAAGGACACTGGTGGACCACCCCAGTCCAGGTGAGCTCACCAAGACTTGTCTGCTTCCTCCTTGGGCTGCAACAGGCACAGCGGCTTTGCTATGCCATTGTGGGGTGCAGCATCTTCCAGATCTCTTTGAACACAGCCATGTCCTTTGGAGGTAAGTCACGCTCCTCTGGGACTCGCTAGGAGCAAGTTTCTGTTTGGGACAATGCAAGTGAACCTCTTGTGGCACATGAAGAAAATTCTCTACGTTGATCCTGTCATGTCCAACAGAGATGATGAGCTTTTACCACTTTGACAGCGTGTGGTCCCTGGGGCTGTACTAGATTGGAAGGCCGTTACAAGCTCGCCTGTGATTAGCAGTGTGGCTATGCTGGTTTGGGAAATCCTTAAACAATCTGAAACCCCCACTGCAGAAGGCAGTGAGCTGGCAGGTCTGCTGATGCTAACATCACCAGGTCACTTTTCAGCACTATTCCACACCCATCCTTATCTTGCAATGATCCGTTAGGAAGGGAAACTCACCCTTAAAAAACAAGACAACAAAAACAAACAGCGAGTGACAGAGTCATGTGCTGCGGCAGCCAAGGTGTTCAAGGAACACAACAGCTATCGCATGAATCACAGCGCTATTGCAGGGATTGTAACACCAGAGACAAGTTTGCAGCCACAGCTCAGCACAGAACTCTCCGAAGCAGAGGTGAATTGTCAGTGCTGTTGTGCAGTCTGCAAGATTTTGGAATATTACGTGGTAATAGGTGAGAGGAAAATCTGAACGTGAGGACTGTTGCTCCCTGGCTGCCATTGCTGTCAAGGTTTTTCCCCTACCACATAACCAGCCACCCGACACTCTGCCAAAGAGCAGCCAGACTGCCTCAGCACTGGCCCCCCAGACGCCATCACCATACTGTGGGGGCATACACATGGCATTTGGAAATTAGAAAATAAGCAGTTTGTAAACATCCATGTTCATCTATTAAATATCCACCGCAGAAACAAGCAACAGGGCTGGTGAGCCTACTGCCGTTGCAAGGCTCACAAAATCATACTTCAGAAAACCCCCTGAGATTTAAATTATTATTATAACGGACTGGCCTCCTCCTCTGTTGCCTTCTGAGGTTGTGCTCCTCCAAGGCTTGTCTTCTCACAGCTTTCATCTGCCGCAAGGCCTTCTAGCAAAAATAGTACAGAATCTTCCAGAGCAAGTCACAGCCTGTGGCCACACTGACTTCTATGGTGAGATGAAGGAAAACACAGCAACGCTGGTTAGAGACAGTTAACTAACCTCTCGGCTCTGCCAGGGGACGCAGGAGCTCAGGCCATGTCACTGAACGTGGGTCACTGACTTCAGAGCCTGCGGTTGCATACTGTTCCCATTTCCAGTTCAGAGGGGATGCTCTGGGAGTCAGCTTAGCTTTCTAGTCCATGAGAAGTTCACCCACAGTTTACATTTCCCAATATTTTCATGGTGACTAACAGTGTTATTGAACTCTGAGGAGGATGGCCCTGGGTGACCATCTTGTTTTACTGGTCCCAGCCTCATCTCTGGGTCTCCCTGCTCGCAACCTCTTGTCCAAACAATTCCCTTGTCTCCGAAACCCTGTGGCACAGTGCTCTACAGCCTGTCCCACATCTCCCTGACCTGCTACAAAATCTCATTCCAAAAGCTACCATTCCTCAGTTTGTTCCCAATGAGAGTAGTTGATCAAAGCAAAAATGTGACTTGTTGTACTTGCCAGTATCAGAGAACCCCACAGTGTATCTGTCGTGAGCGCCCGTCTTCACGGCAGCTGAGCTAACTGGAATCGTGATTGCACACTGCCTCCAGAAAAAGGGCTTGGCTGGGGCTAGCAAGTTAGCTGCGGTCCCTATGGGGGGAAAAGACTGACCTTGCGCGGAGAGTGAGTGAACGCAGAGCTGACCCCAGCACTTCTGAAGCCTCTGAGAAGCACCCGAAGCACAGCGAGCCCACGGGCATGCATGCATTGCTCCCTCTGACCCGCTGATGTGGGTCTGACCCAGGCAGAAACATTGCCTGGCTTGGAAAGTCACAGTGTTAGTGCATTGGCTGGTCACCACAGAGAAGTTTCTGTGTTCTCAGCAAAATGAGCAAAAGCAAGGCCTGACAGGATTCTTTCATAATCAAGATCATTTTCTATCCCACAAGCAAGAAAGCAGAGGGGCACTGCGAGAGAGGGAGATTTTGTTAAGCGGATTAACATATTAACTAAAAATAAAGATTGGACATATTTGGAATTCTAGGATAATCTTGCTTTTCTGGTCACAATAGAAACCACTCACGTCTCTCTCCTCTGCTTTCTGTAGTGCTCAAATTCGTACTAGCCAGTTAACTCATGAGTTTATCTGTGTTGTGCATGAAAAAGATATGTCTATGCCTAGAGCACATGCTGACATTTGGGCCCAGATGATCTAGTGATTGGCATTTTTTGATTCAGCAGCTACATGCTGAATAGTTTACCAGAAGAATTATTTTTAAATACAAAATTGGTCTTTTTTGACTTAATTGCTTCACTTTTTTTTTCCGTACAGCATCTCCCTTTCATTTTGCCCACCCAAATTCACGAATCTGATCAGCGAGAGGATTTTTAAAAACTTCCTATGATCTCCGCTTAACCTGAAATGTCAGACATCCCTGCCCGCCCGACCGCAGTCCTGGTGCTGTGCCTGAGCCAGGCAGCGGTCCAAGTGGTGGAGACATCCCTTGGGGATAACGGTGTCCACTCAGAGTTATGACGTCTCATCTTGACCAGTTCCAGTCCCTGAGGTAACTCATTTCAGCTGGCTTGGGTACCTACCGGTGTGCAGTGCCTTGCATGGCATTCACCATACAACCTGAAGGCATGCACAGACTTTTGCTCTTCCTCACAGTCATGGCTCCTGCTCAGCTTTTTCTGCTGCAAATACATGTTTGGCTAAGCATGCTGATACATGGACCTCCTTAGCGTGGTCCCCTCCCCTGCACTGAAGCAGAAGAGTCTCACAGTCTGCTGGACGATCACTCCTGGACCTTGGCCCAGAGGATTATCTATGCTGTCCTCTCAGAAGAGCACCCAGAAAACCCACAGCTCCACAGGGATACAGGGACTTCTCTGCCTATGTTGTCTCCAAGTTCGGTTAATGAAGGGAACCAATTTTTTTTCCCATCTGTGCACGCACTCTACGCACAAAACTTGGTGACCAGTTTTGCCAGTGTATTTCAAAGTTGTGGTGGTTTCAGACACCCCTCCCTCAATCCAGTAGAAAGCACAAGGATCCCCGTGGGGGATTATTCTGGCTACCCACCAGTGGCACAGCCGTGGGTGCAGCGTGTCTGCTAATCAGCGAGCAGCCATTTACCTTCGTACTGCGGCAGATCTATCCCATGGCTCCTATCTCCCCTACTCTCTTGCAACTTAAAATGATTTCCTCTTTCTGAGCTGCCACGACAGCTGAAAACTCTCAGAAATTAATGAAAAATAAATGCCATAGCGTTCTCCTGTAGGAACCTTCCAGTGGGTTTATATGCGTATGTGTGTGTGTGTTTATGTACGTACACATGCACACATAGACTGCACCGTTTCAGCAGGGGACTTTCTAGTTTACATTCTACTCTGGCTAACACTTGCACTTTAATACCAGATATCACTGCAAGACATAATGAGAGTCATTAAATGTATTTATTAGCTTATTAAACTGAACTGCCTTCACTGTTGCAGCTGGCCTGTGTTTTATAGAAACCCCAGCAAATCCCCAAAGTCACACAACAGGAGCCCAACACACTTTAGCTGAAGACAGTGTAAATATCGAATTTACTAGGGCTAGCAAGTGGCAAACACAGTCCTGGTATGTTGTTTAAAAACCTGCCAAGAGGCATAGCACGTAATTCTCAACTCATAAGGGTAGAGTTGTTTTTGAAGGAAATATGAGAAGAATTTGATAGGATTTAGTGGTATTTTCAGGGATACAGTTTAATTATAACAGGTCAGGAAGCTCTTAGATAGTAGCTGCAGGTCTGATCTAATGACCACTGAAGTGAGAGGAAAGACTTAAGCTGGTTATGTGGGTTTTAGTCATAATACATGAGATGATAGATCATCTTGAAGTGATACTTGAAGTGCCCACATCTTTATCAAAATCTATGTGGAAAAGAAGTTTATATTTTTCGTTAAGTTCAGGCAGGAAGAGGGAGAGCCCAGTGGGTGCTGGTTGTGTGAATGGGGTGTATCTGTGTGTGCCCGCAGGTAAATGCATTTACGGATTTTCAGTGGGCGACATGCCTTCTTCACGGGCTGTTGTCTGCAATGCAGCTTCTGCTCTGACATTTTGAGAGGTGATTGTTTCTTCTTTCGCACCGGGGTTCTTCATCCCTCGTTTCAAACATTTGGGGGACTAAGACAATGGGGACTTCTCAGTGCCCTAAGCACGAGTGGAGGCAAGTGAGCTGCTGGCACGGGATGGGGTTCCACTGCTCAGCACCTCTTCCCAGGGGCTTGGCTGGGGGGAAAACTTGCTGAGGAGTCCGGCTGGAGCACAGCCCCGGATGGTGGGGACGGGCAGACCGAGCAGGGAGCTCTGTCCCCAGCAAAACCCCAGGGGGTTGGACTCAGTCTCCTGGCCCCACAGATGGATGTTGCAAGGGTCGGGATCCTGGGACTGCGCCAGGGTCGTGCCGCCCTTTAACCTTCACTTTCCGGTACTCCCGCACGTGCGAGGGTGATGGGAAAGGCTCCAGCCCTCTCAGACGCTTCTTGAGCTGTTCCTCTGGGGCAAAGATGAATGGGCAAGTCCCTGGAGCGGTCAGTAGACGCAGTATCAGCCACACTTTCGGCCGGAGACGGCTCTGCATCACCAAAAAGAAATCAGAAAGGGATTAGTCACAAGGAAGTACACTTTGTTTTTAAAAGCTCCTCTCATCCGAAAAGCCCTCTCAAACCTGGTCAGGAGGAGAGTCTCCCAGGGCACCAGATGAGCAACGTGGCCGGGTGAAGACAGAAAAGCTGTTCAGCTGCCAGGAGATAGCTGTGACTAAGAGCGATGACCTTGCAAAACCACTGTCTGCCTTAATCGAGAAAGAATAAATCCTGTGTCTCTTTTCACTCCCATTACAAGGAACTTGCAAATGGTTTTGCATCATTTTCCATAAAGCAGAAGGAAAACCCCTGATGAGTTATTTTTACTCTCACTCTATCTCACTGTCCTGCTCTAACACCCACAGTTCTTCTGAAGATACAGTCACTGCTTAGTCAAAATTCAAGTGTAGGGGGACCTTGAGTTGTTCTGCCAAAAGCTTTCCCCTTCCCCCACCACCCCCGTCTGAATCACTGGCAGCAAACAGAATGGCAAAGGGTGTCACATTCTTCTTACCGTAATTCTGTAAAAGACTGGGATATTTTCCGAGATTTCTTGTAAAGCTGGATGCAGGCAACTCTGTGTGTGTGTATGTACATGTGTGCATACCCAACTGCCAGTAAATCATCTTAAACTCACATGTTTGGAAAATTAATGGCCAATTTGGCTGTTTTCTTATAATTATGAGCATGTATTCAAATTGTAATTGAAGATTTACTTCTTCAGGCTTTGTTAAATTTCATGCACAAACAACACTAAAGCATATCCCAGATGGCTGAAAGGCATGAATTATAAGTACCCACACCCCTATACACACATTTTTATAATGGCTTATACTGACACGAGCCAGGAAATTCAGAGTTAGGACCCACATGGCCTTAGTTCGTGCCTTTGAACACACAAGATCTTCTCTATAAGGCTATATTTTAAATAGAGTCAATGGGACTTCACCCCAAATTTCTGTGCAGCCCTGATTATATTGGCTCTTCCTTTTTCAGCTTTATCTTTCACAGCCTTTCTTGCTCATTTTTCAGAAGATAACTCTTAGAAAGAGGGATTGGGAAAGGATTAATTAGTTTTCTATAAGATCAATGTCATTTTGGAAGCGGTGGGGTATTTTTTCATTTTAATATATCCTAAGCATATGTATATTTTATATGTTCTTATCAATACAGTGAAAAATATTGTGATTAAGTGATCCAAGGACTCCACAGTTAAGAAATGCCAGAATGAATTGCTTGCACAAGCTCACTCACTTCTCTTATGCTTATGTACCAGGAGATGGCTTCCACTTAGGATCAATCACCATTCACTTTCATGCTTGCCCTTATCAGCCCCCTCTGCCCTCCCTGTCCTCCCGGGTCCCTGTCACCTTGGCCAGCCAAGCCCAGTCCTCCAAAACGCTCATCAGATCATGGCCCCTCACTCCTCTTACCCTGTTTCTCCACCCTGCTCCTAAGCTCCTGGCCCTCAAAAGCCAGAGCTGTCTCCCAGCTCTCCTGTCAAAGAGTGGTTCTCACTGAAGATTTTGGCACGTGGCAGTGGAGGGCAAATGGCTGTGGATCATTGCGCTGGTTTCAGCTGGGATAGAGTTAATTTTCCTCTCAGTAGCTGCTGTGTTTTGGATTTAGTACAAGAAGAATGTTGATAACACTGATGTTTTCAGTTGTTGCAATGAAATTAAGGACTTTTTCCAGTTTCTCATATTCAGCTAACGAGCAGGTGTGCAGGAGCTGGGAGGGAGCAGAGCCAGACAGAGCGCCAAGCTGGCCAGTGGAAATATTCTATACCATGGATGTCCTGCTCCGTTTATGAATGGGCATTGGCCAGGGGACAGGAAGCTTTCTGCTCTTCTTGTTTCCATGAATTTGAATCCTCTGTTGTCCAGGAGTTCAAACTTCTCTGGGAATTCATATTTTTTGTGTGTTATGCAAAATTCTCAAAAATGTGCGAGTTTGGTGTTCTGCGATCACTGCTTGGGGACTGGCTGTGGATCGGCCATTGAGTGGTGAGGAAAATTGTATTGTGTAAAGTTTGTTTCACATATTAATTATTATTACCTTTATTATTATTAGTAGTAGTAGTGGTATTATTATTTCCTCTGTTGTCTTATTAAACTGTCTTTATCTCAACCTATGGGTTTCCCCTTTTGTCCATTTCTCCTCCCCATCCTGCTGTGGGGTGAGCAGAGGGGTGAGCGAGCGGCTGTCTAGTGCTTAGTTGCTGACTGCCAGGTTAAGCTACAACAATCATGCAATTATTTTGCACATGCACAAATGCACCTCCTATCAGCAAGTGTTCCATGCACTTTTCCTGCAGTCTGTCCAGGTCATTAGAGGACGCAAATAGCCCCAGTTTGCAGACGAAGGCAAAGGAAGGCCATAGGAACCACAGGCAAGAGATGCAAGAGAGTTTGAAGCCAACCTGGCAATATAGGACATTGGCTTGAACTGAGCAGCCTGGACATGCAGGACACCCTATGCCTGCACGGACCTGACTGCTCATGGGCAGTAAGTGGGGCTGATGTGTTGCAGAAGAAATTTATGAGGGAGCTGCGGACATCTGTTTGCCCGAGCTACTCAAAATTTGCCAATTGGAATCTCTGGTCACACAGAGGAAGAAGCTTTCAGGTCTGGCTGGCCTGACTTAGGCAGAAAGCAAGAAATCGAATCTGCCAGCCGCTCTCCCCAGTCGCTTTATCACTGGGGCATCAAGATGCACGTGTTCCCTCCCAGCTTGTTTCGAGTGTTCATGTGGCCCATAGGCCAAGACAAGAAAGCAGAAAACTGGGTCCCTGACAAAGGGTGGGTCTTTCTTCTAGGGAACAAACCTGAAATGTTTTGACTAAGGAAGGAAGAAGTAGTCAAATCTATGGCACCCCTGCATGAGAAAGGACCTTGCCCACCGTGCAGCTTTTCAGAGCCTTCCTTGGCTGAAGCTGGGCCAGAAGTGAGCAAGGCTGTTGGGCCAGCAAGGCAGCATGAACGGGACCATGGCTCCACAGCTGAATGTTGTGGGACTTGTCTGGAAAGCAACTGAATTCCGGTGTCTTCTTCTGTATTTTCTTTTTTAACTCAGTGACCAGCCAGTTTCTAAAACACATTTCCAAGCCTCCCCAAAACCAGGCTGTGGTGTCATGCCCCTTCCTATGCCACCTGGGAGATTCCTGCATTGCTCAATTTGTCCAGAAATGTGATTCTGAGAAAAGCCTGGGGAGAGGCTGTGCCTTGAGCAGGGCTGGCTGACAGCGACGTGAAACAGGGAGCAAAAGGACTGTCACCTGCAGCTTGAGACCTCCAGGGAAAGCATAGTTTCTGGGGTTTTTTTTGTAAGTAAACAAGATTGCTGCAGAGAGACAGCTGACTCCATCTTCAGTTTCCCGTGCAACACCTGCAGCTCCACAAATTTGGCTAAAGTTTAGGTCAAAAAAGGGTAACATTAATATAATCAAAACTAATATAATGAATTTAATAGAGTGAATGGTTTCTAAACAGCCCAAGGTCATTTGGGCTGTGGACTGCTGGGATGCTGGACCTGAAACTTGTCAGTCTTTTCCAGAAATGCCAGCGGGTGTTGGAAAGGTTATTGAGTACATCCTCACTGACAGCTTGATTAACCCTGTGTTCCCAGGGAGCCTAGAAAGGCTTCCACCCACATGGAGACGTTTCTAGTGCCCTCAAAAGTGTTTGAGGGCTTTGACTCTGGTTCCCCATTTGCTACCAGGGAGCATGGGACCAGTGCTGAAGACCACAGTCCTGGCATTGCCCACTGTACGGCGGAATATAAAGAGCATGCAGGATACGCACCCTGAAAAGAAATGTCTTTGTATCATATCCTGAGTATTCCCTTAGCTCTATATCATCTTTCTTACTTTGTCCAGTTCCTTAAGATGCATTTTTATTCCGAGCTTTGCTCACAGCATCTTCCAGAGCTCTGCGGGTTCTTGTCAATTGATGTGTTCCCTACTTTGTATCTTTCAATACAGGCATTCCCCCTTGGGTGAAAGGATGTCCCCTCCCCCGCAACCCCACCCCTTCTTATAAATCTTTGAAAACCCCCTGTTGATAAAGACTAGCCTGTTGGTTATTCTTACTGTGTTGGCAGGTAAATCAGCCTGGAGGAACAAGGAGCTTTCTGCCCTCGTGCCAACGGAGGCACAGCCTCCCCTCCACCGCTGCCAGCAGTCTCCAAGAGTACAGAATAACAAAACAAGCACCTCTAAAAAGCTTAGGAAATGAGACACTCTGTGTAAATTCAGGTAAAAGGTTTCTTTACACTGGTTGCTTTGTGTGCTGAGGAACACGGATGGGGTAGAGAAGCCGTGAAAGCTCTTTTCTTGCATTTCATCAGAGGAAGCTTCAAGTGGCTGGGTTTAATATGGTACCACTTATGACAAATCTATGCAAAACTGCTGTGAGCAGTAGAAAATTACTTGCCACATGGACAGATTTTACACGGAATAAGCCATGTGGTTTGGATGCAGATTCTCACTGAATGAGAGGAGGCGAGGCTAAAGGTTTCGTGGAGTGTGTGCGTGGGTCTATACCGAGTACCTCTCCCTACAAACCCCACATTATAAGCCGTATAATTTAAAACTGAAGAAACTCAGGAAAATATTGTCAGAAGCAATTGGTGTGTGCAGGAAATAACAGATTTAAAACCTAAAATCTCTTTTTTATTCTTTACTTCTAGTCTACTCAGGTTTCAGTTGTTTCAAAGGACTTTCCTAAAAGAAAAAAAAAATAGAAAAAAAGACTGAGCAGCAATTTGAGCTTATGCTTTGTGTAGAAGTCTCAGGCTTGAGCTTGTGAAAGTATTTTTCTTTATCTTTGATTCAAGACACAAGCTGCTCAGTTCACTAATACAGCTCCAGACCTACAAGTTGTCACATGGTTTGCTCCTGTAACCCAGGCAGTTAGCTGAAGGATCCATCCCACTGAGCTATTTTTATTATCCTGTTTTTTTGTTTATCTCCCAGTAGAGGAGCTTTTTCAAACTCATTGATGGACTTTTTGGGTATTAGCCATTGCGATGCTGAGTGCACAGGTGCTCTGAAAGATGTGCAGCATTAGGTTACAGAATAGCTCTGATGGGGTCTTTTGACTTTTGGGTCTGACTGTTAAAAAAAAAGAAGAAAAAGCAGCAACTGACTACATTTCATTAGAGCTCTCTGTCCAGCAAACAGGCCAGAATTTCTTAATCCTATATGTTTCATTTTGGGACCTTATGTGTAATATCAAACAGATTAAATGAATTGCATCAGTCCCTGATTCAGCATATGCAGACCCTTGCTGCTGATGTTTCCCAGTCAATCCATCCTCTTCCCCCCAGTCATAAATAAAGTCAGGAGTGGAAGATTCCCTTCAAGGAAATTTATCTCTTTGACAGTGAAACAGGTGGCGAAGTTAATGCTAAGTCTCAGGAGAACTTGGTTGGTAAGAATGGCCCTGCAATAACTAACCACAATGATTTACAAGGGACTAAATTGCCAGATTAGGCCTTGATAATTTTTCAACTCTTGACTTCATTATTACCTTGTGGATCTGGATCTTACATCACCTCTAGGAATGCCTGGGATCAAATTAAAGTGGAAACACCTGGTTGAAAGTCAGTTCAAAATACAGATTTAAGAACTAGGAGGCTATTTTTGTGTGCTGGATCTGCTTTTTATGCATGGTGGACAGCTATAAAATTCTGTTTCTCTGTGTTTGAGCTTTGTTTTCAAATGCCAGTCTGCCTTGTGTGTGCGCTTGCTAATAACCACTGCTCTTTGCAAGAGCTCTCACTGCTTAGATGTCTACAGATCTGATCTGTGAAGCAGTTTTAGTAGTTAAATGAAGGGTCCAAGTGAGATAAACTGCAAACTCGAAGATTTAGAACAGGGTGAAAATCCGTGGTTTGATCTAACACAGCGTGTCTATGGAAGAAGGCAGAGTTGTTCATACAGCAAGCATTTTGCAAAGAAGCGAGATGCTTCAGTAGTTAAAATGACAAGCAAATCATTATTTTTAGTAATGTGTGAGATCTTAAAAACAATTTTTACCAGGAATTTGTAGCCTGAACAATGCAGTGAAATGCTCAGACACGCAGCGGGCAGTGATTTAATGACTAGAGACACAGTGCTACTACACAGCTCTGTCTGAGGAGGGTCTCCTGCACGCCTTTATGCTTTCCTCCCCTTTGCATCTCAGTTGTCCTTCTCCAGCACTTCTGCTCAGCTGGGGAGCTGCAGCTGCAGCCTGAACTCACGGCTGGGTCACCATGAGCCAGTGACTTCAGCACTGGCACGGGACAGGCAAAGCTGTAAGACGGAACGGCAGTAGGACGCCTTCATGGGACACCAGGTGGAAAGTTAACAGTTTGTCTTGTCCAGACTGCTGCCAGGCTATCTAATGAGAAGAGGGCTATTTATAGAGTAAAAGAGAAATTCTTTGGGTTTGTTCTGCTGCTGGTGGTGCACGAGCAGTGGCTGTTTCAACAGAGAAATCCTTCACCTCCCAAAGAGTCCCACTAATTTTAACGGAAGCCTGTCTGGATGGCTTCAAGTGACAGATCTGGCCTAACAACCTTGATCCTTGAAAAGGAAGCAGTTCAACCACGGTTGCCATGTGGAACAGCTTAACGCGATCTGGAGCCATTCCTCGAGCGTATTGTTGCATGTGGCTGATAGCACTGGCAGGCACAACATGCTGTTCAGAGACCAGGGTACTGGCAAGGCCAGGAAGGGCTTGTCTCCACGTTTCCCGAACAAATGCATCACTTTGCCCTTTTTAAGGGGTGAGGTGTGGTGGCTTTCTGTTGGAAAATCTGCACGTGCAACTGGCTTCTACCTGGAGAGAAGTCAAAGGTGCTTGACAGAAGATGACTGCCCATGGGGGTACTGGAGCTACCTGCAGACACCGCTCTGCCAGAGAGGTCGGAGGTTCCTAACCGTCTGCATACACTCCTGTTCACACACATATATGCTCATGCTCTCTTCTTCTGCCAGGAGAAATGGGTGTTAGGATATGTGCTCTCCACCTGTGGCCTTGTGTTTCATTTTTCTCGGGCTGGAGATGCTTTCATGGCGCTGCAGGTGGACATTGCAGCGCAATGGCTCACGAGGCAACTTCTCCAGCCCTGGAGCAACACCAGAAGGCTGGGCTAGAAAAATCACTGCCATGCATGGACCAGCCTGCAAGAGGTAACTATCTCTCCCACTTCATTGTGGGTGCTTGAAATTTCCCAGTATAGGCTGGCAGAGAAGCAAAAGCATGAAGGTGATGGTAAATAACTTCTCTTTTTCCCTTCGTGAGAACGACAAGAAAGATGGGGAGTTCTGGCACTGCCCATGCGGTTTGGTTCCTGGCCCCCCCCCCCGGCATCAGACTCGTCACCCCAGCAGGGAGAGGAGGCGAGGATGCAGCACCTCGACAGGTGAGAAACCTCAGAGTTCTGACCATCACCCTGGAATTGCCTTCAGGGAGCTGGATTCGAGGAAAAACTCCAGACAGTGACAGAACAGGAAGTTACAGCAGCTGTAGGAGCTGTGGTTAATGAATTTCCCAGGGGGGCTTTAGCTTTTGCTCTGCCTTGCTCCCTCTGGCCCAGAGTGCTGTATTAGTTTCTCCGCTTCCCAGCCATCCCAGCCCCACAAGCTGTTTCGTGTAAGAATTTTCAAGGCAGCAGATTGTGTTATGAGTCCCCAGTGAGAGAATAATTTTAGGTTCCATTCCAAATACTCAGTAACAAAGGCTCGGCTTCCCAAGGTGAATCCCAGGAACACTGACAGCATCTTCACATCTGATCACTCAAGCATCAGGAGGAAGGCAAAATTGAGAAAACAAGAAACTCGGGTCCCACAAGCTCAAGGGTCGTGGAATTTCATGTGCTATTTTGCCCCTTCAATAAAAAGGGGCTACCTTGGGTGACCTGACTATTCTTATTAGATACTCTAGGTCTTCAGAGGAGAACCTTCACAAGGGACTGCAAAAATTTATAATACCAAAAACCCAGTGTTCTGGTTTTGGCTGCAGCCGGCAACAAAAGCGCCACGCGGCCGGCCCTCCCCCTGCCGGGGTGCGGAGAAGAATGGAAAGAAACAGGCAGAAACTGGTGGGTCAGGATAAGGGCAATTTAACAGAACAGCAAACAGAGGGAACAGGAACAACAACGATGCAGAAAAAAGGGGAATATACAAAACAAACCCGCAGAACAGAACCGCTCTCCCGGACCAAACGGCCGCTGTGCCCTCCCGAGCCGCGAGTCACTTCCCGCCGTGCCGCCCCCCCACCGGAACCCCGCATGACAGCACAGGGTATGGAATGCCAGGCTCTGTTTGGCCAGGTTGGGGTTGGGTCAGCCCACCCGGCTGTGCCCCTTCCTGGATTCTGGTGAAAATTAACCCTGTCCTGGCCGAACCCAGGACACCCAGAGAAACTGATAAGCTCCTTGGTGGAGACTCTGGGAACACCTACCTCCAAGTCTACTGTACTTGCTAACTTCAGCTAAAATCTTGCATCTTTTCGAGCAATGGAGAACTTAGGCACAACTTTTCTTCCAGTCCTTGCCCCAGTCCCAGCCCCAGCCCAAGCTGGACAGTGGCTTGGTGAAAGTTACTACTGCTCTCTTTCAGTAAAGGAGAAATGAGTTATTTCCCTGAGAAAACACCATCTCACCAACAGCTGTGGCTCAGAAGTGCTCTGCCTATAAATAAGGTTTCTATATTAAAATATAGCTCAGATTACTTTTAAGAACTTACTCCCAAAGCTTATAACCTTTTCATAGACCTGGTATTACTGCAGAGAGCTTATTTTGCTCCCCCATCTAGTCAGGACACTTAGACATCTTCTTCTTGCTCCATTTGTTCTAGTTCGCTACACAAAATAAAGATGTGAAAGAATGTTAGACCAGACTGAACTATCGCTTGAACAACCTGCATTTTCAGAACCACCCCAGTATTCCTCAGAAATTCCAAGTTTAGCCCTGAGACTAACAAAGTGTCTTCTTTTGCATGTGCTAACGGATGATGCATTATGTGAGCCATGAGTTATTTTTAAATGTCAGACTTGTTAGTTAAACAGCCAGACAAGTGGTCACTTCTGTAAGTACAGAATTAAAATATAGAGAGCAATTGTTTAAATGATTTTTATTTTCAGTCACTGCAAGCAGAGGAAAGCTGGCATTTCTTATCAGGTTTTTTGGATTGTGGGCACAAGCGAGAGATGAGAAAAGGTATGCATCAATGTTATTGCTGGACGTTTATGATCCCTCCACTGGAGCCTTGGTCTCATCTGCCGCACGCTTCTTTCCCACCACTGCGAGCAGTTACTGGAAAAGAAGCTGGCAATCCTCAGCATTTCAAGCACTGCAGTTCACAGGCAAGCCCTGGGAAAGCGGAGGCCTTGAGGAAACGCTGGTCCCTTGGAGCCGTGTCTGCGTTTGGGCTCCCACTGCTGCTACCCGACGTGAGGCTGGACTAGCAGGAGCAACAAGACAAGAACTGGTGATGAAACCTCTGTGCAGACGCCCGCAAAACGATGAGCACTGACACTAGCTTGATTTTGGGATACTTGGGAGACCTCAGTTCCACCCTCTCTTCCAAACCTACTGTTGACATGAAACTCCCCACCTTACATGCCAGCAGTTTAACTAGCCAGGAGCTCCTTTCTAAAACAGCTGGAAAGGTCAATCTTCCTGGCTCTCCGCATGGCAGGAGAACCTAACATCTTAATTACCCTGGCACGCTTCCGCCTGCCCATTAACTACTGACGTATGTAAAGACCTAACTTCTACCGAGTGAGGTTCGTTCTAAACAGTGGATCGAAATGTTCTTGCCTGTTAAGAAAACAGAACAAGTTTAAGCTAACTTTGCTTATCCACAGCTTAAGTGGACACGTCCCAATGAAAGTTTGTAATTATCTTCTAAGGGCTTGTTTAGACATGACAGTTGATGTAGATGAGAGTACGACAGGCATTCAAAACGCTCTGGCTAGTCCTGAGTAAGTCCCAGAGCACAGAACTCCTTCCCCCGGAGCATCGTTCTTGTTTAAGTTATGCTGGAACAGTTTATGCTCATTGCAGAGCACAAGGGTACGCACACACATGCACAAACACAGGCACACACTTGAGAGCAGCGGCTCCAGCATCCCTGCTGAGCAGGGATGTGTGTAGACGAGGGCTGGCAGACGAGCTGAGGGCTGTGGCTGCCTGCAGCTGCGACGAGAAGAGAGGGCTGGATGTCAGCACACGAGCAGGATGCGGTGCATGCACGCGCTTTGCGACAGAAGCTGCTAGCATGGGGTATGGCGGGGAGATCCCCAGAGCCATCTTAGCACCCCATTCTTCCTCTCCTGCTAAAAACTTGTCCCCAGATACAGCTACTAGCTTTCCTAGTGGCTCAGCTCTGGCTATTCCCTACGTCTCACTGCCACAGCAGCTTTTGTCAATAACTGGATTAGGAAAGAAAGGTTCCAGTTATCCCAGTGCCATAGACACTGGCCCAGGCATGCTGTTTGCCAGAATGTTTCCAATCAGAGCAGGCTAATATTTTGAAGGCAGTTTGGTCAGCCTGTACAGACAGGGATGTGTTTAAAAATTTCATTTTTTCAAGATACATTGCGGCTCCTGGGCTAAGAGCTACGATTGCCCTGTTTAGGAAAAGAGAAACAAACATCCTGCCAATTTAACTTATGCAGAAACACACACACACAAACACTTGATCCTGACTTCTGCACATTCATCATGTAGCTCAAAAATGTCTTTTTGTGGAAGAAATTGTTTGTGTATTGTCAGCGTTAAGCCCATAGGTAAGTATGTAAGCTGGGATGTTACTTACAAAGTTATTTTAAATGTTTGGGTTGTCCACTTAAATTATGTTTAAACAAAGTTAGTATTAATTTCTTAATATCTTTGATGGCATGATAAAGCCATACTTGCTATCATGACACACATCAGCATTTAATGGCCAGGCTGAAACATGACAGGCTAGTTATGACACCAGGTTTTGGGGTTTTATGTAACCACATGAAACACACTTTGTTGGGGACCATCCCCAGACTTCCCAGCTTGTTTTGCAAAGGGAAGGGAGCAGCTGTGTGACTGAACAGCCGGAATTTAGGGCTAGGAGCTTCATGAGAGTCAGCCTTAAATCAGGTGGCCTCATCAACCAATTCTGCCTACCCCCCTGTGTTGGGGGCCGTTAGAAGACCTTATCTCTGTGACAGGCGGTTTTATTTCCCATTCGCGGGGTATGAACTTGGCAGCAACGGAAAATGGAGAAGACCCCCCCCCCCAAGTTTCTGTACTTGGAAAACTCGGGTTTAAAGCATTAATGGACAGAAACAGACTCTGTGGTTAAATACTTACTGGATTACTATTTGTGTTATGATCACCTGGTTTTGTTGAACAGATGCTTAGGACTTGTCTACTCAGAGTCACAGAGAAAAATTAGGATTCAGATTCAGAGGTTAAGTTAATGCTTTTGTACACATTAAACTCTTGTGCAGATGCACACTTTTAGAACCATAGTGGTCCGTAACTTCATCCTTTAATTTACGTCCATGTGCTACACAGCTTTGATTCCTCTGGATTTTCCCAAGTTGCTCCTGAAGACAAGGCTTGTCAGATTTTGTCCACACACAGAAGTTATGACAGATGATGATGGTGTTTGAATGTAAAGAATAAAGATTGTTCCTGAATTATTTATTCATTATGAAGTACAAGGCTATTGTTCTTGATTAGCTTACCCCACTTAGAGGTCTTCTGCACACGGCAGTATGATGTAAGTTAAAGTATGCACTTAGTGTGCGTTAACAACTCTACACACACCACCCAAACAGGCCTAATGGGTGTGGGGGAAAGAACAATTTATGCTATATTGGGCATCTAGCTTCCATGCTCCAGGCTGCAACTAAATTAATAGTCAACAAGTAATAGCCAATAAAATAACCAACAAGTATATGGTACGAGAAACTACTAACACCAAAGCAAAGATACTTGAAGGCCAAACTTGTCTTATCTCACTACAATTACTTAATGGAGACACCCAGCTTAGAAACCTGGCGACCTCAGATTCCTTTTAAAGACTAGGGAATGGAAGAGAAGGAAGGCTCACATTGAGAACAGCTTAGATTTTACAGGGATAAGTTTGCTCCCCCAGACACCTTCGTCACATGGATAGATGGAAAGTCTAGGTTTAGGGGCTCCTATTTAGCTATATAAAGTTAATGAGATTAATCCAGGCTCTACTGCCCATTGGGACTGTCCATATAGGAGATGTGAATTCAGATTACATTTCCTTCCTAAATGGTCAAGCTCATAAGAAATGCTAGTTCACGTTCATAGCATGCCTACTAACCAGAAACCAGGCTCCCTTTGTTCTAGAAGAATCACAGAATGGCTGAGTTGGGAAGGGATCTCTGGAGGTCATCTGGTCCGAACCCCTTCTCAAGCAGGGCCACCTACAGATGGTTCCCCAGCACCATGTCCAGATGGCTTTTGAGTATCTCCAAGCAGAGAGACTCCACAGCCTCTCTGGGCAAGCTGTGCCAGTGCTCGGTCACCCTCACAGTGAAAAAGTGTTTCCAGACGTTCAGGAGGAACCTCCTCGATTTCAGTGTTTGCACATTGTCTCTAGTCCTGACTCTGGCAACCACTGGAAAGAGCTTGGAGCTAAAGAACTAATTGTGTAGACATTTACATGGGAACTATACAGGCAAATTCTCAAAGCATAAGCCCACGAGTAAGCCACCACAAGGTAAGCCTGGTTGTGAAGACGTTTCAGCCATATCAGTTACACTGCAACAACTGCCTATGCACATACACTTACCATGGGGCAAACGTGAGGAATTTTATTCCTCAGAGAGGGAAAAGGTATCTCACACCTTCTGAGCTTTGGTTTAAACAGAACACATACAAACCCTTAAGGTATCATTTCTCTGACCACGCACTGATGACAACGCCTGAAGTGGTCATCCAGACATCTTCTGCAGCGAGAAAGTAGCCAGCTCCTGTGTTGTAGAAGTATCTAATCATCAGATAGGAACACAACTAAAATACATCAAAAAAACCCAAGTCCTTAAATCAGGTAGCACTGATTTCTCTCCACTGACTGTTAACCCTAGCACACCACTGTAGAAGTGCCAAGGGTGTGATTTGTCCCACTTACTGGGAAATACAGTTCTATAGAATGATCTTCAAATCCCTTGTTTACACGACTGTAAGCTTGGCACCATTAAGATAGGAGCTTTCCGAGAAAAATTCCATCAGCTGCCTGTCCCATCTGGTTGTTACAGCAAGACAAATCCAGGAAGACCTCAAGAGGAGCACCCATATTGGCTCATCTTGGTGTAACAGTAAACTTTTGGGGCATTGTCCTACAGAATAAAGGAAAAAGTTCCTACACCAAGTTACTAGCTTAGCATATTAATATAAAACTTTTACCTGAGCTACTTAAACTGCACTGGCTTTGTGCTGAAATAATGCAGTCTATCAGCTAATTGGTGGGCAGCCACAACCCTGAAGAGACACAGTAATTGTCATAGTTTCTGATCATAGCATTAAAGGAAACTCTCAGCATCATGTGGTATCTTCAGCAGTTTAGGGTAATCCAAACAGGGGAAACCCCAGTTTCCACTTGCAGCCACAAGTCTTCTCTTCCTCCTTCGCAGGAGTCACCCATGCTACTAGGAAGCCACCAAGTCAACAAAACCCCCTCTTGGATAGGTGACCAGCTTCTTTATGTGGTGTTTTTTTAAAGTGTGACTAGAGGTGACAGAATTTTCAGGATTGTTTCTAAAACAGCTCACCTGTATCAGGAGAAACAAACACTTTGAATTTGTTTCTCTGGAGGCTTGAACTGAAATTAAGCTCAAGTCTCCCATTCTGCGAGACAAGCACTATCCACTTGCTTAGGCTTGGAGCCACAGCTGTCTCCAGGGATGCTGTGTGCAACAGCTTTGATATGACTTGACAAACCAGAATAATGTAAAATGAGCCTCAAAGATCCTCCCCACCAGCACTTATCAGTTCTTTCCAGATCTACCAGGTACCTGGTATCCCCTTTCTCTGTATGTATCTAATCGTCTTTTGCACAGGAGATTAAAAGTTAAGGGTCTGAACGAGTTTTAGAAACACGCTCACAGAGCTCACCAGTCATGAGCCACCCTCAGCCACACACTTCAAGAACTGAGAGGGACCGGGATATTTCTGGAATGGTAGTAAATTCAGAGAAACGAGGATGACAATGTATTCGATAATTAAAGCAGACCCTTACAAGCCCTGAAACTTGCTTTTTAAGTAAGTCTATAACCACTGCAAATTGGCCTGATGTTTTATAGAAAATTAATACTACTGGTCAGCTTCTTATTTTTCCTTTTCTGTCAGGCTAAAGAGTGTCTTGATTATCAATATATCAAACTTTAAAAGTTGCATCTTAGTCTGAGACAACAATATAGACCGAGACATCTTAGAAAAACAAATGTGCATTAAAATCATGCTATGTAATAGAATGAAATTTGTTGTACTTGCTCTTAGTGACTTTGCTGTAAGAACACGGGAGTTAATTTGGCCCTAGGGAAGTCATTAAGAGGCTTTTCCAAAAGAGCATGGAATTTGAAGTAAGGGTTAATGTAAACAATTGCTTCTACTTTAGATTAATTTCTAAACAGGCTTAGTTAGCAACACTATTCTTCACACAGATACGGATTTCTTTTTGTATGTATGAGATGTATATATGTGTAGTAATAACTGCAGCTGCACTGAAACTACATTGACTTTAATTCATTTAAACTGCATCCACATGTGGTCATTTTTATGCAGATCTAAATGAAGGCGCATAGAAAAACAAAATGAATATTCTTCAATAGCTGTTTGACCAGTTACTTCATCGATGAGTTTAGAAACTAGAGAAAAGTCAGCTCCTAAAGCCTAATTTCACAGCACTTACTGATAGACTGAAGAGATTACACTGTAAACCACGTAGCCGACAAAGTAGATACAGGAACTGAGCAATAAATATTTGAACTGTCTTGATACTGAAGAGCTACGGGACAGGCACAAGTAGTTTGCACTAGTTTCGTCTTTCAAGGAAGCATTACAATCACTGCTTTAAGGAAAAGGTGGCTCACTTTAATAACCACAGGCATTGGTCACTATTTAACACGACATTCTAAAAAAGTAATCACAATTTGTCCGATAGTAGTTTACAAGTGGATGGTATACATTAAGATACAGAGGTAGAAGTTCACTTTTACAATGCTTCACTAATATAGATTACCAAATTATTCAAGGCACAAAATTGTTTGCTTTACAAAAAATACTGTAAAAATGTCATTTCCTGTTCTACAACGTGAGTAGAACGCCAAAAAAATCTTTACACCCTTCCATATTCCGCATGTAGAGTTGCATCAGGAGTTCTTCTATTTTTCCTTTGCTAATTATTGGCATCTGACCAGCACTTACATAAACATTTTGTATCTCAGCTGAGCTGCTTTGTCTTTTAGGCACAAGTCCAGTTACAGAAATTTAATACAACAGCTTCCTCAGGGGGTGGGGGAACTCTGTCGGAAGAATGAGGAGGAAGAAAAGAAACATAGAGTCCATAATATTAGATTGGACTCTGACATATAGAGGGAAACAGAACACAGCATATTTCAAATGAAGTGACTTGAAAAAAGTCAGTTTAAATCACTGACTGCACTCCTAGAAAACCAGATGCCCAGTAAAAGTTTGCTCTGAGAGTATTTGAGACATTCATTTGCCTTTGAATCGGCAGAGATTTACAAATTTATTTTTATCTTTGTTTAAATAGAACACACACGATTGCTACAAAAGAGAATTACACCACAATTTGGCCATGCGTCCTTTAGAGAGCTTGGGTGAACAAGTGAAGGGATGCATTCAGAAACTGCCATTGAATTTGCTAAAAGTTCACGAGCAGTAGCTTCAGACTGGAGATTCCCTCCCTCCCCCTTCCCAAATAACACAGGGAAAGACAAACAACTTCTGAAACACTGCATCTTCTGGTTGGAGACAGCTCTTGCAAACCTCGGCAGGCTCAGAAGAGACACCACACAGTGCATCCCCACCCGAAGCAGTATGACTAGTTTACTGTACATACAGTGATATTCTAAAGGACAACGATGGCAGCTACACATTGTAAATTCACTTTGCTTACCTATCACATTTTCCAAGTACTCTAGTCAGTTTTATTTACAGTATATAAAAAAACCCCATTGATTTTTAGAGTTCAGTACACAGGTTTAGGACCCAGGAGAATGCCACAGTAAGATGTTGACATTTGCATCTGTTAGATGCAAGTGCACTTCGCAATTCAGTCATGTGACGTTATCATATTCACCTCTAAATGTTAGTCCATCCAAAACAGTGTTAAATTCCATTTTTTGCTTCATTGTTGTTTGTAGCCTGTTTCCTTTGAGCGATGAAAGGGTACATACACTTGTCTGCTCCCAAAAACCGGTACATGCACACAACTGCTTCAAAGGGCAGAATACTGTGAAAAGGAGGTTATAAAGCTGTTAGAAGACAGTATAAAACAAAACTTCTATTTACACTGTGTACTTGGTCTTCTTAAAAGCAACATCATAGCTATTGGAGAGGCTTGCTAACAGACTTAAGGATTTTTATTTCACAGGGATGCTTACAGGGAAAATAGAAATTCTAGGGTCCCAACCACACAGGCGAGCAGAAAGGAGGAGAAAGCTGCTTATTCACATGCCTCCAGCTTAGACCAGATTTCCTGCCACTTCCTCACAAGCAGTGTGATAGCTTGTTTTAAAGGAGGGGGGCAGGGGGCAAGGGCATCACAGAAGGCCTGCTAAAAGCAAAGCATCTGCTCAAGGCCACATCAGCAGAGGTCATTAGACATTCAAGATATTCTTGAATGAGGGATTAGCGTTAGTTAATGTCATTCTTTGATCACCAGCGACAACATAACAACCTTGACAAGTTCTAAACTCAGTCATCCATCCTCAAAAAGAGAGATCCAAACTAAAGAGAGCAATTTCCCTTTTCCCCCTCCAGATAAAATTCCAAGAGGTGACTATGTGATGGATACCTGGCTACAGATCCTCTCCTCCTTCCCACATCCACAAAATACTACTTTTATTTCTAGCATACTAGTCAGGGGCTCTACTGAAGGACTAAGATGGGATTTCCTCAGCCCCTGGGAACAGTGGCAGCCACTCGTTCAGTGGAAAGCAATGCACAGAATCTAGCCATCAGGAGTAATGACCACTGAAGCACAAAGAAGTAGATGCCGCTGGTACAGGTGTCCTCACTGCCAGCAGTACCGCTTGTGCAGTAGCCACTGGAGGGCCTTTGATCTAAGTGCTGCTGCCTGGGGCATGGATTAGGCAGAAGCTTTGATCTCCCTGTTGGAAGCTAAAGTGTTGAACACAAGACAACCCAAAAGGCCTTTGATGTGACTACTGCTGCATAAGACACTGCTGGTGCAGAGAGCACCCTCTGCGCTTCTGGTTGAAGAAGCAAGTTCTTAAAGATGCTGACAGTGGCCTTGATTTGTTGGCAGAAGAGACACATCCATACTTTCTTCCAGGAAAGAGGTGGGCATCGAAGGCTCTTCTGGTCTTTGGTGATCCCATCCACCACGAGAGCCTTGAGGCAGAGGAGCATCACTGCCTTGTAGTGGAATAAAAATCACCAAGGTTCTCAGTTTCAACCATCCCTCGCAGAAGGAAAATAAGACAATGCTGTATTTTAAAGGTTCCTCCTACACACTACAGATTAAGAAAAAAAACTCAGACAGCTGTGAAGCTGTTCTTTATAAACTAGAATGCAAGTGATGTTGCATCAGTGGAATTGAGCCAACTACGGTATTACCCTGCATCACCAAAATGTCAGCCTTGTTACAGATTAAACAGAGTTCCCATCCAAAACCTGTCGGGCGTTAGACAGGGCAAAGGAGGTAATTCCTTTAAATAGCCCTTCCTCCAAACTCAGACTCTGAAAATTGGTTCCGAATGTGCAGAGTTTCAGCTTCTCTACCGTATCTGTGCAAGTCCTAGAGAATCTGCAGGCAGGGCCTCCTACACACTAGTTCTAGAGACAAACAGGTAAAGGTTCCTTTGCTGGAAGGTGCCTCATGGCCTATTCCTAAAGAGGAACCCAAACAGTAGAAAGAAAATTATCTTGAAAAGAAAACAGGGATCTAAGCAGAAAGGAAGATACCAGAAGGGTAAAACAAGGATGTGTAATATACAGAAGCCCAGTTTTATGGAGCTTCCCAAGCAAGCAACCTACACTCATGCAAGCCAAGGAAGAGACTTATGAATTCTAACACAATAGCACCCGTGGCCTGTGCAGGTGGGAGAGTGTTTATATCTGGAAAGCGGACACACTCATGTTTTTTATCAGTATTCTGTAGATTGTACTGCCAAGGAACTCGCATTTCAGGTCCTACCTTTTCATGAAGGTGACCATATACATGAGACGAGGTGTGCAGATCATTGGCTGGTCTGTAAGGATAGCTCTCATAGCCTGCTTCACACAGTATTCTGGTTTCAAGGGTGGAAGGAAAGGCTCAATTTCTTTTCTGAAATATTTGATTAATACAGATTAATAAGATACATGAAAGACTGCAGACCTCAGTGAAGAGTTCATTACCTCACTTTCTTTGAAATGCCTCAGCAAAGACAAAGACTTCAATTTTTTTTATATCCACTGTTCAGTTACAAAGACTATAGTTCAAAACTTGTGTTGCCTAAGTACAAAAGGACAGAAGATACTCACTGAATTCAGAAAGTCCCTTTCTGGAGTCAGGATTACAGATCACACTAAAGTATATTAAAGCAGAGATAATACTTATTTTAATATTTTTATGGTAGCAGTTTAGCTACCTTCAACTACTTTTATGATGCCACAAACACTGGGCAGCAGAAGACTTTAACTCACCTGATCCTGCACCCTCTGAACATTCCGGTATCTACAAGATAAGGGCAGACTAAAGTTGTTTTGATTCCGTCCTTTTCAGCAGCCTTCAGTTCATGGCTCAAAGACTCATGGAAACCTACAGCTCCAAATTTGCTGGCGCAATAATCCTGCGTTGGCAACGAACAAGGCAAAAAACAAAAAGGCAACTTAAAAAGGACAGATCTGAATCATGTTCAAAGCCAAAGCATATCTGAGGTGGTACCGCACAGATTTTCAAAGCAACAACAAAAGACACCCACTGAACAGAGCATCACATCAACTCATTTCTCACTTTACTTTTGAGGCAATTAGCACAGAACCATGAAAGCAGGAAATCTGAATGTAGGAGGATATTACCTTGGATTCAAGTCTTTGAATCAGTCAGGCTCACACAGCAAGTTATTCCAATTACCAGTTAGCTTAATTTTAAATGTTACAACAAAGGACTGAAATACCTAATACTACCTTGGGTCACATTTGAAAAAGCTTGGAGAGTTGGCAGGGTGTAGGTGTAAAAATTTTAAATGCTTTATTTTTAAGGTTAGTTTCAACAGAAAACATAATGGAGATCTGAGTGTATTATTTCATTTTCAGAAGAGGATATAGCTTGCATATCTCATAAAAATATTAAGTTCAGCAACACAGAAAAATAATTGCATAGACAGCAGTAGCATTCGAGTTTTCCATTGGATGTGTCCACCTCTCCTGGTGGTCACACCCACAGTGTAGGAAATTCTTTGTAGTTTTCTCGAGATGGTAAAACAGCCTTAAATTACACTAGCTTCATCAATTTGTTACGAAATGCTGCAGTTCAAGCCCCTGGCCTGAGCCTTACCTACGTGCAAAGAAGCCTGTGCTTATGGGTAAAATGACCATTATTCTGTTAAACACATGAATTAATTTTCACTAACTGAATGCTTTTTGTTCACACTTGCGTTTGTGCTAATGACCCAAAAAGCAAGATAATAGGCTCTAATCCTAACCTAGCTTTATGTACCAAACAAGTCTCACAAACTGGTGTTCTCAAGCAGCTGCTGGCAACTAGACAACCTAAAACTTGTAACTGGGAGCCTAGTATAGCAGCTGAGACGTAATACTCTCTCTGGAAGGAAGGCTGGCAGCCATTTCCTCACAGAAATGGAAAACATTACTTTTGAAAATCCATGCCTTTGGCTTCAAGCTTAGCACTGAAGATCTTGACAGGAGTACACAGATGGGCACCTTTCAGGTTCCTAAATCTAGCAGGTAATTCAAAGATCATTTAGCATTTTAAAACCCTTAACCATCCTAGGCTTTCACTGAAAGTGGCAAGTTCAGCTTCAAAGTAGGTGAATATGGTGGCTGCCTGAGTCCTGCGGATCCCACTCACAGGGAGCCATGTGTTGATATGATAGTCAGCACCATAGCTTCCAAGTATCTTTGCAGATTTGACTTTATTTTCTCTAGGTGATAACACAAAAAAAACTTGTCCTAAGCAAGAAGTGCCACATTTATTGTTAGTTACAGTCTAACAAACCTCCACTCCAGCAGTACTGAACAATCCCAAGGAACTTGCAACTGTCACAATGTGTCCATGATTCATTTCCAGCATCTTGGGAAGAAATGCTTTAGTGGTCTACAAAGAAAACAAACAAACAAAATAAAAAACCACACCATGAACATACTACATTAGCGATAACTGTTCAAAACCTCTATCTCAGTTTACTATCAAGAATTTAGAAGTAAGATCACTGTACAGGTTTTGAATTTCTGAGTTTGTCAAAAATGCCAGCAGAAAATCTACAGCTTGTTTGTGAATTCAGACAGCAAGGCAGCAAGGATTATATCTCCAGAAATCCTAAGGTTAAAGGATCAATTGAGCTCAGACGTGTTTATTTTTCTGCAAGAGACTAGTTATCAGAAGGAGATAATTTGACCCTAAAAAAAAACGTGACTTCCATTTTAAGACAGAAAAAGGAATGCAAAGTGTTTAATTACGCCACCCAGCATATTTGTGTTAAGACCAGTGCCAATTATAGTTCTAATTACTGACAATGTGTTTTGGAAGTTATATATGGTTAGTTTTATTCAATTAACTCCTCATCGTGGGCATTACATTAAAAGAAATACTGGAGGCAGTTTCTGCTGGATGTTACTTTTGCATATAAAATACAGTAAATACCTACTAGTCTAAATTACTTTCCATCTTTATTAATATCCATAAGCATTGCTCTAACTAAAAAGACAACATATACCTTTCTATTATCAACTCCTTAATTTAAGAGTTTCAAAACAAATAAAAGAAAACAAAAGCAAGTCTCGAGATGAAACTTCGATTTGAACCTCCAATTTTTATGCTTGGATTATAACAAAGTTTGTTTCTGTTTAAAAACCCAAGTCAGAGTTAACATGTTCAAAAAAATTAAGTTTTAAGAAATAAATTGAATGCACTTGCTAGAAGATCACCTCTGCTAGAATACCTACCTTTGTCATGTCTATTTTCTGAAGCTGACTCATCGCTTTCCTTTTTTAAGTAAATATTAAACAGAGCACCACATATGCAAAAAAAAAAAAATCAATGAAGTAGTAAAATGGTATGTGTTGTTATGATTTACTTCAGCTTCTAGGTTGTCAGTGTACTCTGAGATCACTTTTAAAATGCCAAATAACTTCATACAATGCTTCTTAATCACAAACATCCCTAGTTAATATATAAATCTATTCATGATAGAGCTATTATTCTATTCTAATTCACTCGGTACCATGAATATTTAATCCTCCAGAAACCTGGTCGTCCCATATAATTTGGATGCAAACACAGAGCATGCAAATGCCCCTTAAGTATTTGCTACTTGCTTAATTGCTGGTCTGAGTGGTGTCAGCTGCATTCTTAAAGAGACGTGCAAACTACAGCTGAATCCATCTAATTCCATTCTTATGCTGTCTGCATTTTCCAATCACAGACGTCAGGACAGTTTTGCTCTAATGATTTTCACATGTTCTTGTACAACATTTTTGCCTGCAGGTGTTAAATGACTAATCCAGACCTCCTAACACCACACAAAAGAGTGTTTTCACTGGACAGCTGGCAGATGATAGAAGATTAACAGACCTCCTGACTCCCTGCCTTTTCTACTGTTGATTCATACAACTCCTAGATTCTGTCATAACTGCATAACAAAGCTAATTATAAAAAATAATCTGAGAGCAAGCTGCCTGACATTTGTTTCTGTCCTCATACAGGGATCTCTAAGCCTCTTATGCAGAGCCTCGGACAAGAATTTAGTTCTCTGTTAAACTAATCTGTGCCAGGCACACGAAGTTTCAGCCTCTCTTCCCATGTCGCATGGCAACAAAGCCCAGCCATCACAGGGCAGCACCATCTGAAAAGGCAAGAGGCTTCGCTCGGACAGCACTGAAGTTTTGCAGCATGTTACTTATCTGCAGCCTGCCTTATGCACCCCAGCACCGACGGTGCGTACACTAGCCCTGAGCCTCCACGTCATCCCCATCAGGGATCCATGCTCCCAACTCAGTCTTGCTAACAATTTACTCCCCTCTGGAGCATTAGTCAGCTCCATCAGCAGTTTCCACTTACGTCTCAGTTATCTGTCCACATCGCATTGGAATGACTGATTGCCACCTCGCATTGCCAGAAAGCTTGATAATACAGACTGAAGCTCTGGCTGGAAACCACAGCAACTACAGAAATGAACGGGCACTCACCTTGGAGTTTGTCTCGGGGCAGAGAAAGAAGTGAAAGAAGTAGTAACAGATTTTTTTTTTTTCCCCCCTACCACTTTCCAGGCATGAATCAATGATTTCTTCCAAGAGGTAAACAACAGGGAAGTGCACCAAGCTTAGTCGGATTGGCTTTTATATTGGCTTTACTGTAACACTGTTCTGAGTATGATGAACTGTAACTAGGTGTCCATAAATGTCTATATGTATCTATGGCTGAAGAAAAGGAGAATTTTCACAAGAGTATACATAGACATGGGAAATAATACCCAGAGCAACTGCAGAGCAGCAAACTTCAGAAAGTTCAGTTTTAAGCATGCTAGACTCCTTCAGAGTATGAAGATTAAAAAGACTGAGTTTTCAGAGCCTGTGGCTAAAGTAACCCCTTTCACTCAAGAGGACATCAGCACGTGACAAAAAAACCCCGTTGAATTGCTGAAGACGTCACCCAAAAGTGTCTTCAAGTGCAGACTGAACAACTCCCAGCAGCAGAACTACAGTCACTCCATGTAAGTCATCTCTTAAAAGGCCATTTACAGCCACATAGGAAAAACACAGCTCCTCTGCTCTGAAGACAATTAGCAGTTCATGGAAATCTTTGCGTGAAACCTCAGTGTTCTGAAACAGCCTGTTCATAGCAGGCCCCTGTACTTTGTCACGGGACTTCATCCCACAAATCCATTTAAAACGTGAAGCTGAGGCAGTCTATAAAGACAGCACAGCTACCATACGTACAAAACTTAGCAGCCAGCTATCAATGTCCCAGCTAAGCGGATGCCAGAGAAAGTCATCGCAGCCACTGCCATCCTCCAGCCATCTGCTGCAACTGGGAGCCAGCCCTTGAAGATGAGCCCTGTCAGAGGCAGACACACCCTGCGGGGGGGATGCATTTCCAGCCTCAGAGTAAAGGCTTGCCCACTGCTCCTCCCAGCCTCCTCTTGCTGGGAAAAACAATCCCAAAGCGAAGTTATTCTCTTCCGTGGTATAAGCAATCCCCAAATAAATCAGTGTTCTTACTGAGCTCCTGGCACAGCTCACTTTCTTGATCACAGCGGCTTCCTTCACACTCTGGTCCCCAGTTTTTCTGCATGTTACATAAACCAGATCAACCTAGTTTTGGCTTCAGCTACATCTGCCTACCAGATCTGATGTCTTCTGTGTGCTTGTTGTGCTGTTGAGAAACTAGTTAAGAGTTTGACCGGTTCAGGGGCAAGATGCCTCCTGGGTGGCCTTCCCATCTGGAGTTTGTCTGAACAGGTAGCACAGCCCACATTAGTCTCCCGAGGTGATGCATGGACATGCTAATCCTCCATAAAAAAAAGTATTAGAAGATACCAAGCAAGACATGTGGTATTGTCCATGACATTAGAGGTCATGAACCAGGACCTCAAAATAATTCAAATCAAGTGATTTAATCAAACTATCTGCCTTCTGGTTTGATCCTTTAAGTTTCAGTTTTACCTCTTACAGCTGCAGAGGAAGACTTTTAACCACAACAGTTAAGTACTTAAGTCAGAGCTGGGTCTTTATTAATGACAAACATAACACACTTTTCAACACTGAGGAGAAACCAGTAAGTAGAATACAACAGACGAAAGGAATTGTGTTGTGCCGCATCAGGGTGAGGAACCAGGAAAGTTATCCAGTGTTCAACATCAAGAAATTAAAGTTAAGCATCCCTTTCACTCAGAATTAGCTTTTTCTTTCTTTTTTTATTTTTAGAAAAAATGAAAACCCAAAAGGCATAATGCAAACATGTGTTTTCTAAGCTGCAGTATAGTTTAGATACAGCAGCTAGGTAGGATACATAGAACATATGAAGTTGTTCTGAACAGAGAGTAGAGCTAGTTTTTCCAGCTAGTTTAAGGTTTTTGGAGCCTAGAGATCAATTTGTAATCCTCTAAGCATTTTTCTCTATGCTTCTGAATATACCAGTACGAACAAACTATTCCCAGTAGCTGTAACCAAACATCTATTTCATGTGCACATAGCTTTAATGACTTATTTCTCACAAGTGTGAAATTGAGCAAGCATTTACATGTCACTTCATAGCTTTCATAATCTGTTCTCAACATTTTGGTTTACGGCAAATTAACTTCTAACAGTCTAGCACTTCTTCCCTCCCCTTCCCCAAATTCTTTAGTTCCATTCTTAATGAAACAAAACTCAAAAGATTGTGCAACACAAAGAGCAGCACAGCTGCAATGTCAAGACAAATTAGTCTAAATACAGCAAATGAGAATATGAAGAAATACTGTGTTTGGGAAAGTGATTTTTTTAATTAAATTTTGGATTAATTACTCAAAGTATAAAGCAAGCATCCACAGAAAACAATGTTAGCTGTATGCAGCTCAAGACAATGGATACTGAATGCAGAAAGCACACTGAAGTGGAAAAGCACTTGCTACCTCGTGTTTAGAGTTGTCTTTATATCAAAGAAAGAAACAGAGTGGGTACCAACATGTGAGGTCCTTTAAGTTTCTATTTTTCTTCTGTAAATGTTCAACAGCCCTTTTAAACTATTTTGATGGTATAAACAAGCTGCTTTACTGTAAGGCAGAAATGCCTTTATGCCAAAGCAATAGCTCATTTACTATATAGCCCCTTCAGGTAAGGAGGATGGAGCATGGTTATTTATCTGGGGCTGATCAAAACAGGTGAGTTTTTACATTGCTATACTTCTCCAAAACAGTTAAGACATTTCCTCTCAAGCCACAGCTATTCCTGACTGCCAGAACAGCTGCGTAACATTGCAAACAAGTGCAACATCTGGATAAATGTACTGGCTCATCTTCATGTTAAACACTATTCAGCCATACCCAAGAAGCAAAATTGGTGAGATTAGTCCAGGACTCATCCAGACAACTCTGGGGACTAAGGTACCAGAGATCGTAAAAGACTGCTGCCATGTGTGTTAGCTAATCCTATAGCTGCTATCATGAAGCAACGGACCCTGCAACAAGAAAATATTGTTCTAAATTTTTTGTCTGAAATACACCTTATATCCTCGCTCCTCCTCAGCATGGATGTTCAGCCTCTTTTCTTCCCATTCTTCTTCACGGACCACAGGACACGCTGCAGATTCTCCTGCTCCCGTGTGGGATAGCATGTGTCCACTCACGCCACCATGGAATGAAATCCAGAGATTTCCCCATGCCCTAATTTCTCTTTCCACTCCAGTAACTGGGAAGGAATGTACAAAGGTCTGACAAAATAGCACCTCTAACTCTTCTGCAGACAGGCTGTGGCAGCCTTGCCTTAATGTAGGTTTGTCCAAACTGGGTAGTATAGCACTAATTCACTACTGTATGTTAAAAAGGAGAGGTGCCTGAAAGCCAGAAAAAACCCACAGCAAGCTTATCAGTAGACAGCCTGAAGTTATTTTCAGTTTTAGCCACACCACCCATCTTATTTCAGAACATAATCACTTTAAATACATTTTATAAGCACAGGGTAAAACTTCACTTACAGGATTACAGTGAAAGCCATCACCAAATAGTTTTAGATGAAGCCTTGAAAGTATACCCTAGAACTGTGTAGCTCTCAAAAGAGAATTTATTGAAGTTAGAGGCTATACTATCCAAAATGCCTTCTCATGCACCAAAGCATGCAATTAACAAGCCTGGATTTAACCATTTATTTTCCTTCTAGCTTTTTTATTTGGTTCCAATCAGAATGGAGAGTAATTACTTTTCATTTGCACTACCATCTCTATTATTTTTCCCATATTATCTCTAGATCCTGCTTAGATTCTATTATGCAGGCATCTCTGAAATATTAGGTTAAGGCAAGATCAGTAACTGTACTAAGACTACGTGAAAACACCAAGTATTGAGTTGAACACCAGAGAGACCGCAGAGTACAAAGGACATGGCTCTGCTAGTAACAGGCTGAGTACAGAAGGTAGACAGCAGTCTACCACTGCTGTTGACCTTGCTAACATAAGGGACCAAAGCTGTACTTTAAAAGAGCTCAGATGTCTCTGCTGACTGTTTTCAAGAAGTGCTGGGCCCATTCTGGATAATTAGCCACTGTCTAAGTAAATATTTGAATAGCTGTGGAAATTAGTGCTATTTTTGATATTCAGTTTCTATTCTCAAGAAATGATAATGAAAAATAGGCCAGAATTACTCAGTCTTCCTAAAGTAATGAAGTAATAAAGTAAGTCACAGATTTCTCTGGATTGCTGATGGATCTACCCAGATCCTTTCAGAGCAAAAAGTATCAGGAGATACACGACGTCCTCAAGCCACGCTTCCATAGACAGCTGTATTAAAAGCATGAAAGGAAACTATTCAAGGATTGCCCTCCAGTGTGCCTTGGGCAGGCCCTACGTCCAAAACAAAAAAGCTAGACCTTCCAATATTTCATTTCGAAAGGAGTCCCTTAGTTATTTAGCTCCTGGCAGGCAACACAACCTTCAATTTCTCACTAAAGCTTTATTTGTCCTTCACATAAAAACCCACTGTTTTGGGGCCATGGGGATTCCTCTAATATTGAACTGCAACAGCAGTTAATGCTTAACATACAGGCACAGTAATAATGTTACAGTTGCCTTGCAACCAGAAGCTCATGAAAGAACGAGATAGACTTAAACAGGAGTCTATAATGATGACGAGTAACAAGGAAGTAAAGCCACACACACCAATACTTTGGCTATCCTACATATGGAGACAGAGTGAAACTACAGATAAGATCTACCTGGGTTAAGAGGTGAAGGTAACAAAATAAAGTAAATACCCTGAAGAATTAAGTCACAATGAAAAGCAACATCAGTTAATTTAAAACTGTTTTTGATTTACAGAGAAATAAGCATCTTTTTTTCTCTCTCCAACTCTGCATGAAATACTGCTTTGAAGTACCTGAAGTCTTAGCTTTGTAAAAACATAAGCTATTACTTGAACCACTTGCTTTTTAATTAATTATTAATTATTAATTCATTTTAGTAATTAATGTCCCTATTTTTTCCACCCTCACGATGAATCCATACACATAAAACCTCCTGCTTCTCAGACACATTTAATAAGCTGAGAAGCACCAAAGTTGTATAAAACTAGGTTAAATCCTATTTACTGAAGTTGTAAGTGGGTTTGTTAGTAGTAACAAACGTCTGTCATGACATTTGCTAAAGAACAAGTATGTTACAGTCTATGTTTACACTAATACCTTGTTTAGCATCTGTAGTATTTAGGGTCCAGTTACAAAATTTATCCAATTTTCAAAGCCAATAGTTAGTACTGTTTCTGTGAATGGTTCAGTTCTTGCAGTGGTTCCTCTTACATGGAGTCAACTCATGCTGAGTATCTCAGAAGAAAGCTGAAACTGAATTAAGTAGTTTCCTTAATCAGAACTTAGTGCCACAAAGCTGTTTACAATGGGTAGACAGCAAAGATAAGATAAGTAATGCTATTTAAAAAAAAAAAAAAAAAAATCACAGGAAACTAATACCACTAGTTATCTCTCAAACATTAATCATTGATTTCCACTCTTTACTACTAGAACTAATTATGCCCTGCCTAGGGCGACTGAACACTGCCTGGCTAAATCACCTTTTGTATAGTTTGTTAACACGACTTAGTTGAAAAAGCGTTTTGTCTACAGAGAGTGGGATATGAAAAGTGATTAGGGCAGGACATCGCAACAGAAACTTTTGTTACTGTTGCCTTATCATGTCACTACATTGTCTCCCCTTCCCCTTTCTTTTGTGGGCTTCATTTCCTGTGATCTTACCCCAAATTGGGTAACTAAGACTACAGCTTTGTTCTCCCTCTCATCTGAAGTGTAGCTTAGGCACTCAAGAACGCCACCTAAATAATACAATTCCTGCTTCAAAAACTTTCTTCTTGAGAGTCAAAGTGGGAAAGGTATCATTACCGAAGTTTTACAGTGGTCTGCTGCTAATCAAACTCCCAGCTCTCTTACATAAACCTTTTCTGCACCCCCACCATTGCATCACTCTAGATTTTGAGAGCACCTTTACATAGGGCAGGGGCTTAGGCACATGTAACGCAGCCAAAGGTGGCCCTGATTTCTGCTTAAGAACACTTCACTTCTGTTTAGAGGCCACTACTTTGTATGCTTTCTGGGCATGAAGAAGTTCAGGTATTCAAGCTGAACTACTCTTGTTATTTCTCTACCAGCAACTGGAAGTTAGAGCCTTCATGTTATTGGTATGCAGTCTCCATCTTTCTGTTCCTGGGAAATTTTATATTCTTTGTAAAAGGAAACAGATTTTAGATTTACATGCTTTTTAAATTACTTCTACCCTCAGATCTCAGGCCTGTCTCGTCAACTTCTGATCTTTCTAATGACTACACACCACCAACCACTCCTGTGGAAGCATCTAGCTGCCTTTAGTGGACATGCTTGTATATATGCTACCACACATGCACACCAACTTCTCTACTTTCACCTGTACTTGCAAATATCACTTTGTTCATGTATAACCGCTTCATATATATGCAGCGGCATACATCATTAATTAATTAATGTTTAAATCACTAATTGTATATTTATACCACTTCCCTCCAGTTTTTGCAAATCTTTGATTTCATGTTGCTATAAAAAATGAAGCACATTCTCACAGGTTGACCAGAGAGGCTGTGTAAATCTCCACTCTTGGAGATACTCAAAAGCTGTTTGGACATGGTCCTGATCCACCGGCTCTAGGTGGCCCTGCTTGAGCAGGGGACTTGGCGTCCGGAGGCCCATTTCCACCTCCACCATTCTGTGATTCTCCACTTGAGTCAAGTACACCATCTCCCAGCTCAACAGCCCATTCTCTCTTCCTCGCACAGAGGAAGAAGTTCATAAACCAGCAGAGACCTTGCACTCCTTGTCCCTATGTTAACTGCAAGATTATCAACACAGAATCTTAACTAACTGGAAAGGATGCTGACGCCTCTGCCATCTCTCTCCTGTATCTCCCCTACAGGAGCTCTTGCCTGCAATAAATTATCCTGCTCTGTCTGAAACAGTGTCTGTTCTACTTCCATTTGTCCTTCGGTCTCAAGTCATTTCAGCTGGAGAGAGGGTCCAATGAAGCGGTGCAGAGATGAATTTCTTGTGGAACTAACATATTTTCAGCTGAGTCCAGAACATACTCATACCACGCTGCTTTCAAGAACTAACGATGTTCCCCTGGCTATGAGATGCTGTCCAGTAACTACATGTCCTTCCCAGCTTCTAAAGGGTATTCTGAGCCCTCACAGACAATTCTGCCTGCTTTGCATTTTAATGGCTTTTAAAGCTTGGACAGAGCAATCATATTGGATTCTCAACAGCCAGCAATGAACAGGGAGAAAGACGGTGTCTCTGCCTAAGCAATGTAAAAGCGCAGAATGTAAGTTGCCAATGATGCTTGCTGTGGATTTCAAATGCCAAACTAATCTAAAAGCTGAGAAGGATTAGCAGTAAGTAAGATGGCATGGTAAGAGGGCTGTTGGAGGCCCAGCTATGTGTTTAGTCTGCCTTAACACTGCAAAACAAGCAAGATACAAGTCTAGACTGAAGTGCACCTTGGGAACAAATGGAGACTTCTCCAGCCAGCACAAAATTAAGGCATAACCAAGCATGAGAACTGAAGCTTTCTAAGTACTCATGCTCAAAAGCTGACCTCTTCCCTCCTGCCCAAAGACATGTGATTACACAAGTTGATATTTATTCTCCACAAATATTAGTCTTATTATATTCTCAGACTATCATAGTTACCAAACCACAATTACTATTCAATTCAGAGCAAGTATTACATGGTTGGCAGCAGCCACTGAGAAGTAACATGCAGTTTAAAGAAAGTGAATCCTTCTGCTCGGCCCTAACATGTCAGCATTTGAGCTTTCCACATACTCAAGACTATCACAGAGCTCCAACATGGCTGTGACAGCCCAGTTATGCTCCTGTAAATTCGGGAACTTACGTTACAATCCCAGTAGATACCACGACCAATCTCGTATTCTTCCACAGGCAGATCTGTCAGTAAAGACACCCTAACTTACATTTATTCAAATGTCAGATTTGAAATTACTTCAGTGTTTGTTGGCCAAGTGATACAAGAAGTCAACACATGGCTACTCCTTTCCACTAAAGCTGGTTTAAGCTCTGTTGAAGTCAAGTGACTAGAAATTCTACTTTGTTTATATACTGACAAATGGCCGCGTCAAAGGATTTGTAGTGTTTTGGAGCTATGTTGACATTAGTGTAACAAACACATTAGCCCCTCACCTTCATTAGCACAAGTTTGCAGCAAATGTCCAACCATTTGGAGAGCAGTTATTTATTGCCAGCTATTTGATAATCTTGACAAAAATGAAAACATGCCCCTATGAGTCAGTGAAAAATCCACATAACAAATTCATTTTACAACAACTATTAGATAAGAGCTCAGAATATTCTGTTCAGTGAACAAGAACACAATCCAACTTTGAAACACACATTTTTCTCCAGCTTGCCATAAGCTTAGTCATCCTCTGGAATATTTAGTAAAATTTGGTATTTTAGTCTGCATGTTTCCAAAAAATTACTAGAGAACAGTACTGTCACAACTACTTACGGAAAATATGAAGTCATCATTCATGTTTTACAATTTATGCAACAGACTGTTCAAGAAGTGGCTTAACAGAAGAAGCCTGCCTCACATTTCATAGATACCTTAAGGCCAGTACCTCCACAGCACTGCAATTCTATAGTACTTGCATGCAGATGAAAGCTGAGTCACTTTACTCATCCTCTCCAACTCATTAAGTCATTGTTTTGAATCAATTACTTTATAAAAAAGAAAGTGATTATGCCATAACTGAGTATCTCACAAGATGAACAAGAAAAGAAGGAAAGCTTCCCATTTCACATAACAGTCTTAATTAGTGGAAACAGAAAAATAAAGAAGATATTACAATTGAATGGAAATTTATCTTCAAAGTGTGCTGAGGGAACAGTAAGACCCCAGAAGGCCCCAGCTTACTACGAAGTCATTGACTAAGAAACAACATTTTTAAAATGCATGGAGATAAGAGGTTTTTTAAAAAAACAGAGGGTCTTCCTGCTTCATGCATCTCAAAAACGGGTCTGCAGAAAATAAATGGTCTTCGCAGGTAAACTTTTTCTTCATAAGCCAACAAAGGTTAAAATGACAAAAAAAGTCCAGGCAATACAGCAACCAAAAGAGCAACTAATACAATTTTCAAAGATTGTACTTGCACAGGCTTTTTAACCAAACTACTCACTTTGATGGGGCTGAGTTTTCAAAGACCAAGAGATACTTCCTTCCTTTGCCTGCCTGTGGAAACTATGCTCATTTCCCACAAGCTGAAACACGGCTCTGGCCCATTTTTTCCACATTCAAACAGTCTTAGTCCAACTGCTTTCCACAGAAGTCAGACAGCGCAGTAGGCAGAGCGATTGTTGTTCTCAACGGTATGCAACAGTAATCATAGTTTTCTGAAAACATCTAATAATGTTGTGTTAACCACTGTAGCTTATTTGCCTTGCATCGATACTAAGTGACCTTTATCTAAGGGTTTTTAATAGTGTGTAATTTAAACACTGCAATCTCTTTAGAAGTCAAAGTTGTTACATTCGGACTATCACGCCAGTGGTGGATTTGCTATACCTTGGAGCCATTTATGACTATTTAACTATTTAGAGCCTGTAAATCCTACTCCAGAAAGTCTCTCCAAGAATGAGGTTTCATTAGACAGCCGCAGAGGTCCTGTTCACAACTATGCGGTTTTATCCTGTTCCTCCTGACCCTTTCCCAAACACACACACACCTCACACACTCTGGCTAATGCAACTCTGAAATGTTGATGAGGTGATTCTAGCCTCTAAACAGAAAAACTAATCAACTTGGACAAGAAAATTAACAGCTTTCCTCCCCGCCCTCTGGACAAGTTAGTGAGCTAAACTGGCTCACCCAAGGATCAGATGAATATCCAAACTAGTGCAAGTTAAGATGCAGATCCAAGGGGTGGTCCCACGTGACAGCTCACCAGCACTAAGCTGCCTTGAAGGTTCATCCTAAGTCAACAGAAATTTTGGATGAGTTATTTTTAAGCATACACTTAAGCGCTTTTCCAAACCAGTGCTGAAAGGGGAGTGCTCGAGAAGCTATCACACAAGTTCAAACAGATGGCAGGAGTGACCAGCACGAGGGCACATTTAGGTGCAGAATTCAACAGCCAAACAAACTTGAATTTCAAAAGGCTCACACCAAGTCAGCCACCTCGGCTCCGCAGCTGTTCCGGCATTCCTTGGCCTACCACGCCGTCCCATCCAAGTTGTGATAACTCACTCATGTCAAGTGTTAATTTGACTGGCATATAAATCATTATACTAATATAATTATTTACAAGAACCAAGTGTTCATTCAGAAGTGTAAGCACAGATGTAAATCTCTCCCACGTTTGTGCCATATCTTCTTTCAAACTAAACCCTCAGAAACTGAGATTCTACCAATCTCAAAGTCTATGCCTACTCACCTATACCGCAACTGCATGTTGAAAGACATTTTCTCTTTTTTTAAAAGACCAAGACGCCTACAACCACAGGTAAAAGCATGTAGCATCACAAGTAAATCAGCTTCAGTTTGGCTTTGCAGAAAGACCTCTACCATTTTGCACAAAAGACAGATGGGTGTCAGTAACTCAGTTTTACCATCAGTGTGAATAGCCAGAAAACCTCAAAGGTCAAGGGAGCAAGGTTTATCAAAAGAGTGATACTCTGGCTTTTACACACAGAGGATTGTGGAAAGGTTTAATACTAGAGATACGTAACATAAACCTTCCTTCCCTCCCCCCAAAAAAAATCCAGAAGTGAAATCAAAGCATGAGAAGCATTGGGAAAGAATAATACTTTGCAGCTGATAAAGATAAAAGCAGAAAAGATTTTAAAAGTGCTAAAGTGGCAGGGATGGTGCTAGAAAACATAACATTCATCTTTCTTCAACCTGTCTAGTCAGAGTAATTGATGACACTGAGAGCTAGGGAAAAGGACTGATCACCCACACAGATCAGGTAAGACAGGTCTTAGGCAGTGATTCAAACGCTGGGTTAGCAGGACACTTAGCCAGACCATAATTAGGATTGCTTTTTTCCACAGCTGAGCAGGTGAACATGCTTGTCTTCTAGAATTGTGCTATAGTCACTTGGTTATTACAGAAAATTAATAACATAATGAGATCTCATTAACTTCATTGCTTTTCATAAGAAAAAAAAAAAGCAGATGTTACTTGTAGATAGAAGAATCTGGAACTTTAAACTCTGCTGCTTTCCTAACCTCCACAGAACAAGGAAGGCATACATACAATCTTTTAGATCAAGTATTTCACCAAAAGAGTGAAGAGCCACTCTCTCCACTTCTAGCAAGGTTAGGCACCATGCTGGCAAAAACTATCGCTCCATTCAGAGTTTTCCTGTCTCCCCAAATCCTTCATGAGTAACAGCATAATACCAGACCAGAGTCAGTGCAGCAGCTTTTGCTTATTCAGCCAACCTACCTCATTCCATTAGAAGCAGGCATTTAATGATCGCCCTGATCGCTCACCCAGGACCATTTCTTCACAGTACATCAGCAATCCTTGAAAGCATTCACACGGTTTGCTGACAAGCCACTAATAATTAATACTTCAAATATGTTTCAAACAGATTGAGAAGTCTTGGCATGGTCTCTTCAGGAAAACTTTCCCTTTCCTTAATGGAACTTTCACATTGCTTTTCTGTGAAATATATTACTGTTTTCACCTAAACTCTTCAAGCTTCACATAACACATGGAAGTAACTAGCTGATCACACCCTATGCTACCATCTTAGACACCGATCTACAGGCAACAAACAATCCACTGGTCACAATCTGAGAATCTCTATTTTCTGTTGAGAGTCTAAGATCCATGCACCTTTCAAATGGCACAGCAAATTAATTTCCAAAGTATGCCTGAGGAAGATGTCACAAAAGCTCAGGCGTAACTGAAGCTGTTTAAGGAAAACATTCTGAATGGTCATTTTTGATTCATTAACTGACTGGAATGAAAATCAAATACTTTATGTCATTAAAAAGAAGGAAGGGAAATGCATGAATTCAGCTGCCATTTGAACAAGAGGTCAGCATTCTCCACCATGCAAGGAAGAAGTCTAGCACACAAAGTATGTGTAGGAAGGTTGGTGCTGTGAGTAACACATTCAAAGAATCTTCGATAACGGTTTTCCCACTACCCTGATGGAAGTGTTGCTAATTAAACAAGTCAAGAGTGCTGTAAGCTGTTTTGTTCAGACTCCTTGGTATGTAACTACTCATTTATCATCAAGATACCGTAGACAATGGAAAACCATAAATGAACAGCCTCAAGAGACCTTAGGGACTAGAGCTGAGTAACTTGTGGAACAACTACAGCTCGGTGGGCAGCACTCTAGGATCCCAGTTGTAGGTGCTTGAATTTGTAGGATTCCTACGCAAGGCAGATGCAGGAGCGCTTTGCATAAAACCCCGCTACAACCCCATCCCAACGTGCTTAATGGTACCTGCAGACTCTTCAGGTAAGTATACTGTCTTAAGAGCCATTTTTATCCTCATCTATGTCTACTCTGAAACAAGATTGCTTTTACAGCCAAAGCTTAGACATCCAAGTACCTAACTAAATGGTTTGGGTTGGTGCCCCCCCAAAAAAGGATCAGAAAACTGAAAAACTTTCGGTGATTTTTTTGAAAACGATCACTACAACTAAAACGTGACTACAAGACTACAATTGAAGATTGCATGCTGGTGACAACTGTGCTTGACACAATGCTAGACAAGCTCCTGTTAGACCATAAAACAAATCTGTGAGGAAAGCTCTAAGTCAGTAGTCTTGTGCCCACTCAAGCTCCAGAAATATATATTCACCCATTTATTTTCTAAAACTTGTGTTAAGTACACTCCTTTATAAAATGAGAAAGGGCGGTTTTCTAGAGCATGCATCAGGAAGATAGTATTTTCTCCATTGACAGATTCCCTCTATTTTCTTGACAAATGAACCTAAGAACACATGAACTTGAGAATCATACCAAAGCACTTCTAAGTACAACTAATATAACTACTTCCGTAGCTAAGAGTATGACTGCTTTCTACTTCATATTCACTACTCAGCATGCTACCACAGTATATGGAACACATGTGCTGTCCAGGGTAATTTACTAGTGGCATGCAGTCAGAATCATTTTGCAAGATAAGAGTTAGTTTTGATGACACTTTTTGGATCACATGCACATGTTTTACTTGTACTTTATCCAACTAATTTTTCAGAAAAAAGTCAAGAGCTTGTAGATTAAACTTGCTAAGTAAACTTACGCATCTTGGAATACATTATCATGAAATAAAAAAAGAAATTTCAATTAAAGCAGCTAATTCCACTCATGCAAAATGCTAAATGTATCTAGCTGGTCTGTCGGTAGAATATTGTGCCTATATTTGATCACAGACACTAGAACCCTAGAGATGAAAAATCAAACTGCTCTGCCAACAGGCCACAAGACTCAGTATGGTATAGTTGCAAATAACGTAACTTAAGCTGTCTTTTCTTCTGTACAAGATCCAGTGTGCACACTAAGCACAACACTTTCATATTTAAACTAAACAAATCACAGGCATAAGTGAGCTTTATTTAACACCAGGGAGCTTGAAGAAATTAGAATAACAATATGTAAGTATTGATACATTATAGGTAACTGCAAACCATTGTTATTTTCCAAGGCTTTACCAATCCTGTCAGTCTAATTAGACTGACAACTACAGCAGCTGCATAAACAGGTATTTGATTTAGTAACTCTGCATTAACTTTCTTTCCAAGGTACATTCAAGTTTTAGAAGTTATAGACTACTTACGAACTTCTCAATTACTTTAATAGTATCTCCCTCGCTACTCTGTATTTATCTCTTCCTGTATCAACATCAGGCCACCTAAAAGATTTGTTCAATTCCTACAAAGACAAGAATACCTGCACAATTTCAAAAAATCAAGTAGTTTGTGATCAAACATAACTACTCTGGTTAAGACAGCAGCACACAAGTCTTCAAGCTCTGGGCTCCAGTCTCTCACTACACGGATTTTTTTTTTTTTAAATAAATATGACCGCGATGGAGCTGAATGCTTTTGCTTCCCCCTTTTGGTAAGTTGAAGAGAACTCTTCTAGCAGGAAAGCTTTAAGCTGAAAGTTTTGGAGGATCCACATGATAGGGAAATGCTGATCACGGAAGGTCTGCTGTACAGAAGGACCTTCATGTCACAGAACTTCAGACGCCAATGACTACCACCTTGCCCCCGCCCCTCCATGAGTCCCACTCAACAATCAAATCTAGAAGGATTTCCCAGGTACTAAGCTAATGTACAATATTAAAACCTACTTATTCAGCAATAGCATTATTCCTCCAGGAAAAAAAAAGTGTCAGAGTAGGTACAAGAATCTCACATTGTCCTGAAACAAGAGTTCAAACGGTTTTATTAAATACAGTTCCACAACCTAAACCACAGTATTTTGATACTTCACTTTAGTTTTATTGTAAAACCACAAGAAAGACAAACTGTTATTCCTATATTTGCTTAGAAATGATTACACAATAGCTTTATCGTACAGTGTGATTTAAGATTTTTCAAATTCGAATCCTGACATATCACAGAAAGAAAATTTCCTAGCCTGCAGAAGTTCAGTTCCAGTAATTGACAAGTGCAGCCAAGTAAGTAATTATTCTTGCAACAGACTGGCAGGAAAGATAGTGTTACATTCCTGCTATAGTTTTAGGCATCTGCAAATTATAGTAAACCAGATCTGGCTTGTTTCAAACCAGGAATGGATTTTGTCCCTACGTTTTCAATATCAGAAGCATTCAAGTTATCACAGCATGAAATAACAGGTTTTTAATACTGCAGTGGATTTTATGCTGTGGAAATTGCTACACGATGCAGTGGTGACATGTTTATACAGAACACTCATAGGAAGGATTATACAAATCATGAATGTCAGCAAAATGGAAAGCATCTGTTTAGGCTGTGGCATGCTGCTAAAGCTCTCTCGACTGCCAGTTTCCGATATGGTACATAGCCCAGTTGGAGTCACAATAGCAAACCAGCGACAGACTTTCATGTCACCGCCTACTGCAGATGTTGCGCAGCCTTCAGACTGTAGCTGCTAACGTAAAGCAAGCTCAGATCACCTGCATTGTGCATAGAGCGCGGGCAATCACTCTTATTTCAGGTGTTTCAAGGGGACAGTACCGGAGCCCTGTTTTAGGTTTTTACGTAGAAGCACACTGGGGGCTTGCTCAAGGGATGAAGAAGAATTTCCTGCGTCACACAAAAAAAACCCATAACCCCAGAAAGTATACTTAACTACTGAAGCAACATTACATGGAAGATCCATGTCTTTGTAAAATCCATTTACAGCTTTTTGGACGAAACGCCCTCCAAGAATAGTTAAAAGCCTACATAATGCTCCAGAGTATTAGCTTTGCTTTTGGACCACCGGTTTAGCTGACATGGAAAAGACTAGCTGTACAAGACTTCACACATCTAGACACATTGTTCTATTTAAGTCAGCACTGACTTGCATCAAAAAAGTTGGCTTCAAATCAGCTGATTCAGATGATATCGTATGAATTAAGTACTATTATTTTTAACAGAAGTCCACCCACTGTTGGTCAAGCCAACGTTTTCTGGGATGATGAAGGGGAAGACAAGGAGAAAAGCTTTGCCAGCATAAAAAAAATAAAAGGAAAAGCAAAGCAGGACACCGGATTTGCAGGAAGTGTACATATGAACAGATCCTCCACTAAATATAAAGGGTGTTGACTGCTCCTTAGAAGTTTAAGCCAAGATCTCAAGTTCCACAGTGCAGATCTAACTATACCTTCTTGGAGTGGTGTTTTTTTTTTTTTTTTAATTTTAAAGTCACTTCACACTGTAACGTTGAGAGATGAATGAAACTGTTATGGAAACCTAATCATAGCAATACTAGACTCTTAAGTTTAGCTTTTCTGTTACTGTAAGAGACTTTGAACACACAGAGGGTGCTTTAAAAAGGTCTCTGAAACAATGTTGTAAATAAATGTATGACCTAGGCCTGAAGGAAGAACAGCTGGAGAATTTAGAATCCTCCCATATTTTAGTTCATGGTGATGTCATAATTTAGAGTTCTTGGAAACTCTGTCAATCAGCATTTAAACCACATCAATAACAGTCATTAAATCTAGCGTACATCTCTGTTTACTTATGTATCAATTTAACTTTTACCAAGGGGAACAAGCAGAGCTCTTAGCTGTAAGAAGTCATACGAACTTTCTCAGAACTCTTCAGACTGCCTTAAAATACACTTTCAGAGTTTAAAAGAGTTTCTAAACACACAATCTCATGTGCACTGAAGTTTAAGTATTCTCTCTGCAAGCTTTGCAACACATTGGAAGAAGACTGCTCTGCCATTAAGTGTTTCACAGCACAGATTTGAAGGGGCTCCTTCAGGGTTATGAAACAGCATTTCACTTCTGCGTTAAAAAAGTTAGGTTTGGGAAGCCCTTCTAAGTTTTGAAGATGAGGCATTTTAAAAAAAATTATTATGAAAAGGTAAGAACAGCCAAAGAAGGCTTAAGTTGAAGTATATTTCAGATTGCTTAATCCTTTGATTGTTATGCAAGTGTATTTCATAACCTTATTTGAAGGACCAAAGAACAGTTTTAACACTAACAATGGGCTCAGTCTGACAGCTAATGCTAACCCGTGTGTGCATCATGCCCTCCTTCGACATTTCAATTTATGTAACTCCACACTACAATGAGTTTAAAAATAAACCACACAGGAAAACAAGGTTTAGACAGACAGAAAGAGTAAGATCACATAGCTCGCTCTCCCTGATTAGCATTTGCTAGTTATGGAGACAATGCCACCCCAGAAATCGTATTAAAGGTTTTCTTACTTCTGCTGCCAGCCCTCAGAGAAAGCTATGAGGACAAATATGCAGGATTCCTGAAAAAGTGTTCTTGGCTTGACTTATCGAGAGATCTTTTTCGCCTTCCCTCCCAGCCTTCAAAAGGAACAATTTGCCTCCAAGGCAATCCAAGCAACATTTCCAGCAGGAGTTTTATAAGTTTTTTTTTCCCCAGAAATGCGCACATTTGCTATTGCAACCATCATTAAAACAGCATCTTTGAGCTGCTAACGTGCTGGCGTAAGACTATGAAGGAAGGCTGAGAAGTCATTCATTAACAGTAACAACCTTTAATCAGATTCAGAGGTTATGCTTGCAAAGGATTTCACGTCCAGGGCTGCAGAAAAGGGCACTCAATTTAGAACTCTGGATTCTAGGAAGATACAGTTGATTTAAAACTATTTGTTAATAACTTTAATACCCACCATTCCTGTTAAACAGAACGGTAAGTTAAAAATAAGAAACCCACAAAGTGACGAGCTTGCAAACAAAAGGCAGCAAGTGCAAAACTCTAGGAGATGGGAGTTAGGCAACAGCAGTTAATTTTTTTAAATTAACCTGACAGGAAGAGCATCGGAAAGGAGCGTATAGTTACCCAGAAGTGAGCATGACAGTTGACCATCATGGTCCTCTCAATAAGCTCATCGGGACACTCCAGAAGATGGTGCCCGGAGACCACACCGGCATTGTTAACCAGGACGGACACCTCGCCAACCTCCTTGCGGACCCTCTCCGCCGTCGAGTAGACGTTTTCTCTTTTGCCCACGTCACAGGTGTATGTGTAAACCTGCAAGCGGCAGTGGGGCAGCGCGTCTTTCTCTCCATCTCCAGCTGCTAAGGAACACGGACAAGAGAACAGAGAGGGGAGGGAGGAGGAGAGATAAAACCCTTACTTGTGTTTCGCCGTGCGAACAAACAGCCGAGCGGGAACGGCGAACGCGTTCCCAACCAGGGTAAAACTTCTGTTTACTTTGGTGTCACCGCGGCGGCTGTTTGCTACCGCTGCCAAAGTGGTTTTTTTAAAAGGAAAAAAAACACAACAAAACGCCAAACCACCGCAGGTTTTAAAGCCGCAGTCCCAGGCTACGCGAAGGGGGTCTCCGCTCCCGAACAGGGAGCCCGGGCCCGACGGGGTTTGATGCCACCACGCCCGGGGGTCTCCGGAACGGAGCCGCTCTCACCTGCCCGCCGACGGCCGTC
>Ga0065711_1000648_pt1 | contig 58882 bp, 27 predicted proteins | sample Hoacrofraction12_FD_59098 | JGI IMG/M metagenome (GOLD analysis project Ga0065711, IMG submission 59098) | Hoatzin crop microbial communities from Cojedes, Venezuela - Epithelial fraction 12 v2 (version 2) | ecosystem: Host-associated > Birds > Digestive system > Esophagus > Crop | place... | reverse complement strand
TTTTTTTTTTTTTTTTTTTTTTTCTTTTTTCTTGCATTTTGTTTTTAATTTGAATTTGCCTAATCGCCTGTTACCTGACCTTGGACGTTTTCCTTTGAGCACTGCCTCTGACTGCTCCCACTCGTCCATTTTGAGCCTGGTAGCAGAGGGAAGGTGCCGATCTGCTGTTCCCAGCTGTAATTTGGCTGTGCCTGTTTCCATAGCGTGTTTCTCAGCGCTTTTCTTGTTGCATAGTACCGGGGACTTCCGTTGCTTTTTGGTCATATGCATCAAAGCAAGGAATTAATGCTGTAGAGTAATGACATTAAACAGCATGGAAGACAGATTCAACGCCGTAAAAGGCTGGTGTTGCTGGTTGCTGACCGGTACTCTTGGCACCAACAATTAGGCGTAGACAGTCACTTAACTCCAACATTCAGAGTTAAACTTGCCATAGGAGCATAAGAGCCGTTGTTGTAGATGAGAAGGTGGATCTCTCCCTGGTAATGACTTGTGCGGATGCCTAAGAGGAAGGTCCGAGAGGAATTGGTGACCTTATAGCAGCCTTCCAGTAGCTGAAGGGGCCTACAGGAAGGATGGAGAGGGACTTTTCACAAGGGTCTGTGGTGACAGGACAAGGGGGAATGGCTGTAAACTAAAAGAGGGCAGATTTAGATCAGATATTAGGAAGAAACTCTTCACCGTGAGGGTGGTGAGGCACTGGCACAGGTTGCCCGGAGAAGCTGTGGATGTCCCCTCCCTGGCAGTGTTCAAGGCCAGGCTGGATGGAGAACTGAGCAACCTGGTCTGGTGGAAGGTGTCCCTGCTCATGGCAGGGGGGTTGGAACCAGATGATCTTCAAGGTCCCTTCCAACCCAAACCATTCTATGATTCTATGATTCGATGAATTAACATGTCGAGGTGTGATACTTAAAAACCCTTTGGTATTTTTTTGTAGTTGATATTATTATGGCATTTTTTCTGAAAGATGGTTTTTGCTGAAGTGTTGAGGCCTGCCTGATTTTTAGAAATTCTTGAAGCTAACAAGGTGTAGAATAGTAGGGAATGATGAAGTTGAAACCAGAGAAAAGAGAGGAAATGTGGCTTCTTTGCAGTTAGGTCAGTTCTCAAGGTTTTCCACAAGCCTGCTGGGCATCCACACCTCTAGATTAAAATGTTATATCTTTATATATTTGGGGTCTTTAATCTGAAATATAAGCAACTAAACATTAAGTGAAAACATAAACATTAAGTGTGGACGTGCAAGAAAATAATGTAGTTTTTTGAAGGATGTGTGCAGAGAAAATCCAGAGGTAATTTCTGATCCATTTGTGATTTCAAACAAATCCCAAACCGCTTTTGTTTGTCACTAACCTTTCAGTCTTTTGAATCCTTCTAAAACAACTCACTGCTATTCTTCTAAGGCAACAATGTTGTTTTTCTGAAACGACCAGCTCCTGAAGCTGAACCCGAATGGACTGAAAGAAACAAGGGGAGCTGAGCCAGGCTGAGCTGTGCCCTCAGCCGACAGCTGACACGTTCAGCGTTCCAGTCCAGTGCCACACTTTATACCCTGTGTGTGTCTGTACTTGAACTTTACGTCATAAGCAATGAATATTTTTAATAGAGTTTCTGCTCTTTGTCTGAAATGAATGCAGGCCCACACACGGTGTAGGCTTCTACTAATTATCGTCTGGGGTCTGGTGCACATATTTGCATATGCTCTATCAATGGACCACCAAGATTATTCAATTAAATCCTCACAGTAGCTTTAAGAAAACCGATGAGTAAAGTGTTAGTGATGACCATTCATTTATAAAATAATTGTTTTTATGAATTTCAGTGCAAAATAGGATCTGTTGTGAGGGGAAGACCTGAAATGCAGGATGTATGTGAATTGGTACTGCAATTAAAACTGATCCAAAAGTAGATATGCCAACATTTCAGCTGCTTTATTCTGTGAGATTGTTAAAACAAATATTTCTAAGCATTTTGCAGATGATAATGTATTTACTTTACAGAAGCTTACCAGACCAGCTTCATCTCTCAGCAGACTGCGGAAGTGTCTAATTATGAGCTGGTATAGTTTGATATAAGTGCTTGATAAGCATGGCTTGCTTCTAGAAGTTCTGCTGGGTTATTAATAGAAGTGTGTTGTTGTTTAATAAAAATGGCTGTTTTCTAGAGATGTGATGGTGGAAGTACGCCAGCTCCTAAGATGTTGGGAAAGTGATCAAGAAATCGTGGAAGTCGTGTAGCTATCTGAAGACAATGTTATGATGTTACACTTCTGTCTAACCTTGGCTAACATAAAAAAGGGATTTGCTTCATAGATGGTTAATGCTGTGATTCTCATAATCTTAGAAGAACAAACAAACAAAAAAAAACCAACCCACAAACCCCAAACCAGAGTAATCATAAATAATAGCAGATGGGATAAGGGAAAGACATCACTAGAAATGGGGCTGAAGGTAGAGATGTCTGAAGAGAATAAACGTATTTAAAGTAGTTAGCGGTGTCCCTGCTCGCTGCAGGGGGGTTGGACTAGATGACCTCTAGGGGTCCCTTCCGACCCAAAACTTTCTATGATTCTATGATTTAACTACTTCTGCTAATGAGTATTAGATTTTGATCCTGAAGTGCTTAGTCAGATTTGCAAAGCAGCACAGCGTGATTTCACCAAATGTCTCTTGAAAGTCTGCTGTTGAATTTGAGGTAATAATTTACTGAAATTGTATCTTTTAATATATATTTTTATATGTTGCATTTGTAACTCAATAAAATTAAGCAGCTTTACTTTGTAGTTCTACAGCAGGGGTTTAACTGAACAGTTGACTTGTGCTGTGACTCCTGCAATTATTCTTCAAAGACTGTTGCTGCTGTAAGTAGGTCGAGACTAAACTAAACAAGATTCTGAAATATATGGTACAAGAAAATAAAAATACTAAGCAAGTCATATCTTTTAACAAATCAGCAAGCAGTCCTGAGTGAAGACAGCTGAGACCTAGGGAGACCAACAATGGAAGCGAAGTGAAATGTGAGTTTGCGGAGAATGAGAATCCACAAAATTGGGGGCTATTTCAGCAACAGGTAATTGTAGGCTGTTATTCAGGAGTGGAGAGGGAGAAGGCAAGACAGTGAAAGCATTGGAATCAATGCACCAAAAAAGTGGAAAGTTGGGGAACAAACTACATGCACAGCTAATCATTTTGTGGTCCTCTGGGTTGTTAACTGGGAGAGAGGGAGAGGCAGAGACAAGACTGTTAAGTGCTAAGTATTAAAAATGGACGAGTCATGCAGTAGATAATGAATATATATTCATAGTGTGCTCTTTTGTCTACACCTTCAGCAAAAAAAAAAAAAAAATAAAGCAACACCCGAACCCCACACAATATGGTGAAAACAGTGATGAGATTTGATACATTATTAAGAGATCATTAGTAAGAGATCTATAAATAGGGGCCATCTATAGAAATTTCTGTAGAAAACAGATTGTGGGTTTTCACTGCAGAAGTGTTATGTTACTCTAGTTCTTGGAAGCTTTCCAGACAGTTAACCGTTAAGGGTTGCTTGGATTTCAGCTATCAAATCTGACGCTTACAGATAGTTCTGCCTTCTAACACCCACCTAACTATTTTCTCAGACTGTCTCAAACAGCAAACAATGTATTAGTTATTTTTACTACAGACTAATAATTATAGAACTGAAATTTTTCTTCATATGCAGTGCTGTTATCAAGGTACGATATTAGACGCTGTGCCCAGGGCTTCAAACATATGGGGTGAAATATTACATAAATTAATGACACATGACAAGTACATCTCACAAATTGCCACTCTGCTATTTAAAGGTGTGTGGCTTTTGTGGCCTTTACTGCATCTGAGTATCTTATAAATTCCCAAATATGCTGTCCACAGAGTGAAAGACACCCTCCCACAAAGTTTTGGGAAAACTGAAAACAGCAACCCTTTCTTCTTCTGAAAATGTAGTGCTTGATTAGAAACAAAATTACTTATTAATAGCTTTTCAATCTGTCATACAGTATATGCTATTTTAGAAAGTGTTCCATCCTAGCGTTTTGAAAGAGTTTTTTAGTATTTGTACTTAACTGGATAAACTTTTAAGTTTTACATTGTAAATATGTCACAAGAACATGTTAATTGTATCTGCTCAAGTGAGAAAAGGCGTGCTTTTTTTGTACATATTTTCACTGAAATATTAATTTTGTTTTAAAAAGTTCCCATTGAAAGAAAAGTTTACCATTTCAGGGCTTAATCTTTTGGAAAATAAATATCAATAATAAATGAAAAGATAGACTACAGTCAGGTATATAAAGAAGTCCAGGTGCTTTTTCATTACAGCAGCAGCAAGAGTACCAAAACTCCCATAAGTGTAACGGCATTGAACTTGGGAGGGCTTGAAAGGAAAGTCTACAGAATTGACTCTTTGCCTGAAAAAATAAACTCATAGTAGACAAAAAGAGTGGTGGCAGCAGTAACTATAGTGTTGCACTGTCTGCCAAGAAAATTAGCAGAATTTTGTATGCACCTTCCCAAGCACACACAAAGGACTATAAACACTTTGCTTTTAACAGCATATGTGATGTTATACCGGTCTGTCAGCACTTTGTCTGCTTTGAAACTTGCTGTCTCTTTACACTCTCATTTGTTCAGACTCCCTGATGTGAAGTTATCATACTCATATGTTTTCCAGTGGAGCCATGGAACGTGGTTTCCAAAGTTGTTGTTTAAAAAGCTTAATTGAAAAAAGGTTCGTAATTATAGGGTATGATAGCACTGACAAAAAAGTGCTTGCATTTGCTATTTACTGTACAATGTGACATTACAGATTTAGTAAAATAGAAGAGTTGGTACAGCCACAGACCACATCCTTGCTAACAGTTGTGTAGGGACTGCATTTACTTAAATTTTTTCCAAATTCAGACAACTTTTTGTCAGATTACTGTAAGTTACTGCATTTATTTCAATTAGAAATGAGACATTCTTATGCTAGAGAGCAAGTACACAAAGTAAAAACTGCTGTTGTGATTTCGCCCCCTCCCCGCCAGGAATGAAATGCTTCACAGAAACAGAATCAAACTGGCCTACCTTGTGTTACGTTTGTCTCCATTTTAATCTTACCTTTAAATGATAGTGTGAAGATTCGGCATTGATGTAGAGAGGATGACTTCATTGCTCTTGTAATTTTTGCCTTCTTATGTTATCTTTAACCTTTTAAAAGTATTTTGTCACAAAACATGTATGAAAAATGGATAAAATTGCTTCTCATGTGAAATACATCTATGTACTCCGACTGGATTTGTGATATATAGGGATTACATGTTTGCATCACAGAGATTAGGTTGTCAGACTATCTTAGATAATATGGAGAATAAATGTCAGGAGGCAGATAGTTGGTGTCGCATTCTTCTGAAATGTGTTCTTCAGTGTTCGCTTGTGAAAAGGGACAGTCTTTCTAAATTAAAGATGTAGAGGCCTGTTGAAAGTTGTGTCCTAGTTTATGGTGTTATTTGTATTCTTTCAGTGAAGTAGAACTCAGTTTTTGCTTTGATGGTCACGTTGAGAATGAGCAAATGAGAAGGCCTGAGCATTTAGGAACACATAAATAAAGTCCACAAAGAAAGAGCATGAGAGAAGCTTTGAAGTGGCATCGAGTTTTAATTTTAGGGGGAGAAAACCAGATGTGTCTTCGGGAGTTCTAGCCCAGCTCTGTTTTCTTCAGAGGGCAGGGAACTCGACCAAATCATACAACGGAGAGTCCCTAAACCAACTGTCCCCCCCTAGTACTTTGATCTTTCTTGACACTTCTGAGTGAACTGCTTTGTTCCAGAGTAAAGATGATCTGACCCTTCGGGCACTGTGTGCACCCTCCGGTACAGCTGGATTATGTATCTCTCTCTTTTCCATTTCAACTGCTGTTATTTGAGGTTATTCCATATCCAAAAAATCCTGGTAGTGTTAAAGATGATAGCAATTTTAAAAAGGCAAAACTGGACAGAATTTTTGAATTTGCTGATTTTGCAGTGGTATGTGTTAGAACAAAGTATTGGTACACAACATTTTGGGGTCGTCCATCCTGTAAAACACAAGGCAGAATGAAAACAAACAAACAGTCCTGCTTGTGTAGGACTCTGTTGGCAAGTGCTGCTCCTGGAGTTACACATTCTGTTACTGCTTGCAAATAGAAGAGTAGATTTCCATTATATATTTGAGAGCTTTTTTTCAGTAGTCCTTGGATCACATTTGGCCATCAAAAAGATTGCTGTAGACTGTACATTTACTGAGCAGATTAAAAGTACACAACAAGTTTTTTTTTAACGTGTCTAGAATTGGTGAAAAGAAGTAAAATAATCCTGTCTTGTAAAGAGATTAAGGGTCTCAAGGGATGGAAAGGAGAAAGAGAGTAGATAAGAAGGCAAATAACATGAGTCAAATTCAAGGTTTCTGTCAGCATCTTCCCTGAACAAGATAAATTCTTTTGCTCCAAGGGCTTGTCCATGTGCCAAAGCTAAGCTACCTGCTAAATGATACCAAAGCTTGCAGTGTGCAGAGGAAGAGGTTGGGAAGGTGAAGTTTAAAAATTCTGGAGAAAAGAGGTCAAGTTAAGTTGGTGCTGTTAAGTTGGTATTGGTTGTCTTGCACTGAGATGGTTAAAAATGGAACTTGTCCCTGCTTCAGCTGTTTTGCTGTGGTTAGGGTTTTGTGTTGTGGAGGATTTTTTATTTGTTGTTGGTTTGTTTTGGTTTGGTTGGATCTTTTTATAGCAGGTCACTGTCCCGGGCCACTACTGGAATTAAGAACAGAATATTGTCTTCATATATGCAAGAACTATATTTTATTTTGCATTGAAATGCTTATCTCTTATGTCATCTTAGTCAGCTGTGTCAATTTCTGGAGCGCAACACATCCCAGCAGCAAATATTAATGAGGAATAGTTCATGCCACATACTGAGTTTGGGGAGTATGCTCATGAATACTAATAAAATACATAGGGAATTTTTTCCACTTAAGCTCTAGTGTTTAGCATGCCATTTAACACAACCTAACTATGGATGCTAAACTAGTAAGGGTCAGTTCTATACTTCAATAGAAGTGCAACAGTGTGTGTGTGTATTGTTCTCGAAAGATGTTCATATGAAAAATTGATTGGAGAGGGAAGGAAGGGGGATGTTGCTTCCCCATAGCTCTTGGAGGCTGTATCTCTGCATAAGCAAGCAGTTAACACACTGGCTTCTAGCTGCCAGTGTCAAAGTGAATCACTCTTTACCACATAATAAAAGTACAGACACATAAATATGCAGAGCTGAAACTCTGAGTTGCATACTGGAGCTTGTATAAAATTGGAATTAGAGTTCTCGGGGGAAAAAAAAAAACAAAAACAAAAAACAACCTTTTTTTGCTGTATTTCCCCTGAGCTTTATTGATGAGGTACGTACTAGTATAGTGTAAAATATGAAATACTAAGCATCTGTCTGTACCCAGAAATTCATGAATTACTGAACAACTGTCTAAGTCGAATGTTGAGGATTGTGACTATCAAATGGTAGATCGGTTTTAATGAAAGTCTCTGTAGTCTGCAAGATCGAGTTTAAAACAAATGCCCTAACTTACTGTTACGTGGGACGGTTATGACAATAATTATAAAGCGCCTCTACACCTTACGCAAGTATTTTGAGGAATCTTGTCAAAATATCAGCTAAATTAACGCCAAAAATGCAATGATTCAGATGAGTAATGAAAAAGTTTTCAAATGGAAGTATTTAAGATCTGTTACTCCAGTTAGACGTATTTATAGTTCTTGCACCGCTGAGTTGTACAAGCTGAATTTCCAGTGTTCAGTCGTAAGATTTCACTTGCGTGTAAGCTGAAGAGAAAAAGATTGTTTTTTCTTTGCCTCGTCTTTTTGGAAGGAAGTGACTATAAAGGTCTCTCAAATGCTAGAAAGTATTGTAATATCCAACGGGAAAGTGTTTCATGCCTACGGTATTTTTTTGCCTTTTTTATATAATGTCAGCTACACCTATATACATCTCAAAATCAGTGGGAATCGTAAGGAAAACTGTGTTTTGTCCAAAAATGTTTTGATATTTTTGGAATACTGACTGGCTACGTGACTCAAGCCTGAAACAGAATTTGCTTGAACAGGTTTGTGTCAGTGCTTCCTCTCCTGTCTCTCCCTTCTTTTCCTGCCCCTTGCTGCTCTCCCTCCTGGTTGCGTATGACCTCCCCTTTCGGGTCTTGCAGTGTTGCCTCTTACTGCGTTGGTGTGAGCCGGGTGCTTTCACACAGAATGTGGGATGTGCCTACTGTAGCGGTCCTGACTCTTAATGGTCCTTGAGCAGAAGTCCTGATCCATTTATTTCCACACTTCTGGATGTCACTTGACAGCCAGCTGTCAAGGTTTAACATCAACATTTTGGCAAAGCCTGTGCCGTGTCACCTCATCTCTCTAAATTTTGTTTGTTTGTTTGTTTGGTGTGAGAGTTTCTGAAATGTCTGAGGAACGAAAAGAAAGTTTTTGGAAGTCAAGAAAAAGAGGGATCACCAAAAAAAACCTCACCCCCACCTGGATGCTTCCTCAGGATTATTTTGAATTTTAGTTCTCTTCAATCTGGGCCATTTTAACTTGAAAGGTGTTGTAGGCCCATGGCAGTTAGGAATGCACAGACATACTCCAGCCATCTCTTCTGTCCCCTCACTGTAACAGATGTATTTCTGCAACAGAAGCTGCTTTAGAAGCTAAATTATAATTCTTATGAATTTAGTGTGAAGATAAAGTACCGGAGTTTTAGCTCATTAGTTAAGCTGCAAAACACGTCTGTCCCTTTAGGTAGCAGTAGGTTTTTAAAATCGCAGTAAAGAAAATGCAAAGAATTGGGCTATCTTTCTAATCTTGCATTTAACTTTTATGCAAGTTTATCCAACTGTGTTGTTCATGAAAGTACTGTGACTATTTTATTAGGCTTTTGTATGGTGGAAGTTAGTAAGGCTCCAAAATTGCAAAACGTGACCATCCAAAGGAATTTTCAAGAAACTTGGGGAATGTTAAGATACTTAAGTCTAGGTTGTTTTAAGAAGCGAGATGAGCCATGCCTCATAGTTTTGAAAGCTAAAAAGCTTAAATGAATAGGCAATAAAAGAAGTAGCTGTTAAGGACAAAGTGGCATTCAAAGCTTTTGTTGTTCTGCACCTTTTCTGCTATCTTGCAACTAAACCACTTTGTTTTAGTCCAGGTTTGTTTTCTGTCCAAGAATATTTTTCAGATGAGAAAGGAGTAGTATTATATATCTTTCATGGAAAAAAAAAGTCATCACATGGTGATGTGATTATCACTACATTACACATTACTTACAAAAGTAAATACTATCAAATGAAATTACTTTCTTCATGATTTACAGTGCTGATTTCAGATACTGTTGTTTTGCATTATATACTTTCTTGGTTATCTATATATTATTTAAAGCGTTAAAAACAGAAGAGGTGAGTTTGTTTCGAAGCATCCGGGCTATATCCAAATCACACATCTGTGTTAGATGCTCATCGCCCTTTCTTGGTCTGATTTCTGCTTGTGTGCTTTTTAATCACTGGACCACTTTCGTGCTCTCCTCCTATGTTGCGGAGAGTTCAGAGGGGCTGTCACAGCTCAGCCCCCCTTGCCTCTCGTGGTTGCCGGTGGCAGCTCCACACTCTCTGGTGTGCTCGTGGTGTGACCAGGACTGAGACCTTGCCGCTAGGTATCTGGTAGGCAGTAAGGGCTATCCCACCCCTGCTCTTCCTTCCCCTCTGGGGCTGGAGGGCTCAAATCCAAACATTTCCGTGTTGAGGGGCAGCAGCTGGTAGTTAGTGAATTTTGGCATTTTCTTGCACATTGTGGGAGCTGCTGTGATGGAACAACACCTGCAGTTCAGGGGAACGAGGTACTGCAAGGTGAGCATTTTGCGCTGATGAGGGTGAAGCCCTCAGCCGCAGGCTCCCGGCAGCTTGCGGGTGCTCGCAAGATCGCTGCAGGGGAGGTGCACTCTGAATTAAAGTAGAGCTGTGGTTGTGAAGCGTCACTCTTATTCCTGTCACTGAATATTTGTCTGTAAAATCAGAAAGTTTTAAACTAGTAACATGTTCTAAGCTGGAAGATAATTACTTTTATGGTAGTGATTTTTTTATTCCTACAGAGTTGTTGTTTATGTCTTATGTTTAACTTGTCCCTGTCTAGCTGAAATCCCATTTATGGATATATAAAGACCTAGCTGAAGTGAATAATTTATGATATTATATGAACTAGTAACACTCTTACTGCTCTAGTTTTTAAATTCAAAACCATTACCAACCCAGTGCCAGTGTTTTCCATCTCTTTCCAGAGTTTTAATGAAGATTCTTTAATACTTGTATCATCCTTTTTATTAGTTTGTGTATCTATGTGTGTGTGTGTACACATACATTGTTATAGACTGTAATGAAATACTCATAATCATTTTCACTGGACTGATAGACTCGATGTACTGGATTTATATACTTGAGTTAGAAAATCAAAAAATTATTGCCCAATAATTTGCCTTATCTCTCTTCTGCAGTCATAATGAACGAAAAGTAACCTGCAAACATCCAGTAACAGGACAGCCATCGCAGGACAACTGTATTTTTGTTGTGAATGAACAGTAAGTGGCATCTCTTTCAGCCTATATAATACATATTTTAAAACTTGTTAATACTGAAGTAAGATTCAGTGTTTGCTAACTGCAATATTGAATTTATTTTTTCAAATTAGCATGTATAATGTTTTACTTGTTTAAATTACTTGAAGATAATATTAAATATTTAGTACTGGTTTTTAAGTTAAAAAACATAGCCCAAATTGGTTATATGGTGGAAATGTACCATGTTTATGCACTGTGTTGATTTCTACTTGTCACTTGTAGTGTTAGCAACCAATTTATATATTATATAATAATCCAATAAACTTCCAAAGAAGAATAAATTTTTTAATAACTTAGGGACAATCACGTGTCTTTATTCTATTATATTTTGCCTGATAGTTTCTCCTCAGTCGGTTATTTTCTTGGCCAGTTGAGACACTGACTGAATCATTGGGTAATAACTTGGTTTTGCTATCTTTGCATTAGTTTTGTAGAATACATGGTAATATGAGAAGGTATGCATGGAAGTCGTACCTGACCTCAGGATTTTATACGTGGCTGGGTATTGGGTGTCCTGCTCACCACCATTGCTGCAACATGTTGTATGGTGCCTGGAGTGAAAACTGTCGGAACTGCAGTATGTGAAATTTCACAAATGTGCATTTTCTCACTGAATTGGGACAAAGCCGTGTGGGGTCTTTGCAGAGCATTTCTTCCCATTTCCATCTCATGTTCATACCTGTCTTTTTCCCTCCCACCAACACTTTATGCTAATAGAGAAATCCTATTTTAAAACATCTTAAAAATAATCTATAATAGATTTAAGTTTAAAACACAGTACAGGTAACTTTACAATGAAGTGTGAATTGCTTTCAAATTGGAAAAGTAGGACACAGGCTGAGCCTATTAGGCTACATTTAGGGGTGCTTTTTAATAGCAGTCTGCACACACAGCATGTTCTAGTGCTATTACCTATTCTATTTTCAGGACTGCTACTGCAATGACATCTGAAGAAAAGAAAGAGCGACCAGTAAGCGTGATATGTGAAGCAACTAACTATAATCTGACATCAGATTATGCTGCTCATCCAATGAGTCCTGTGGGCAGAGTAAGTCTTTATGTCGAAATTAAATTAAAATCATTCAGTTATTCCACAAGGTACTAGACAGTGGTATATATTAGTGTTCCATTGAAAAAGAGAAACAAAGCATACATCCTTTCCAGGGCACTTCACTCCTTTCACGTTTGATTTGGAAACTGAAGTGTCTGAAACAAATTATCACTGAAGCTGTAATTTTTATCAGGTATCTCGGATCTTATGACTTGCACGTACTGAGACTGTTTACAGAATGTGACCTTTCTAATCTGTGTGAACAGCAAAATCTTGAGTGACTGATCAGACATCTGGGTAAGCATTGTTGTAGAAATTGCTTGCTCGCAAACAATTGACTGCATTTCTCCAGGTCAAATAGAGAGAATTGTAATTGTGTGTTACAAGTAGTTATAAGAGAAATGGGAGGTGGCCCTGCGGTAAAATTAAAGGGTAGGTGACAGCATTTGCTGTCACTGGACCAGAAGTCCTGGTTTCCTAGGGAAATTCCTGGGAAAAGTCCTGGAGATTCTTAGGTCACTTTAATTTGTGTCCTACTTTCTCGGTACACCAGCTTCTCAGAAAGTTAAGGTAAATGCCCAGGTGTTTATCAAGGTGATGGGTTCAGTTACATGAACTTTTGAGTTTATTGGATAAAGCTGATGAGGCTATTGCGTGCATTTTTTTTTTCTTTTCCAAACGGCTTTCCTGAAGTGCACTTACTACAAAATGAAGAATTTGCTTAAGTTTGCTAGAACACCAAGATAACAACTTTGATCAATGATGACAGAGGAGAGCCCTGTAATCTCTTGTACCCAGCAGTTAACATTTAAACAAGAAAAAAAAGCCCCATACTTTTGCTAGTAATTGAAAACTTTAACCCTGAGAAGTGCCTTTTGGCAGACTAGTCCAGCCTGCAAGAGAAGAATAAACTTTGGAAGGTGTTTTAACTGAGCAGATTCCTTAATTTCAGAAATTTAGACTAAAATACTTTAATTTCTGTGTGGTAGGAAACATTATAAGGCTTTTTTAAGTGCGTTTTGGAAACATTTTTTTGTTGTTGTCTTAAATATCTCCTTAGACAGGCAGAATCATTGACCTACATTAGAAAACTGTTATTTAATGAGAAAAATGTCTTAATCTGTTAGTGTTCCTGGGGGGAGAAAAAAAAGGTATCACAGATGAATTATAAACAGTAGCAAAATTCATCTCAACTTTCATGTGATCATGTTTAAATCCATACAGGAAAGCTGGTTTAAAGCAAACCAAACTAGAAAAATCCAAAACAACAAGAAAAACCAAACCCAAACCCAGCTAAGCCCTAAGACAACCAAGCAAACAAAAAACTCAAGGTAACTTGTTGGTAGGGTTGTAATAGTGAGGTAGATTGCAATAGTTACACAGAATATGAATGACAACAGAACTAGCTGTGAAGCGCTCGTAGGTTAAATGTAGGAAAGGAATTACAATTTAGGAGCACGTGTTTTAGAAACATGTTGTTCACACTCTTTCAAAGAGTTTAAAATGCCCTTTAGCATGTTTGTTTCATAGTGTTCTAGAAGGACACTGAGAATGCTATGGCCCAGTTATTGTAATTTCTTTACCTTCATTAATGACACTTAAGCTTCTTGTGGAAATTGTCATATTTTGAAAAAAAAAAAAAAGACTTTTGTTCTATTTCTCATTCCTCCTGTCCTAGTTATTTAAATACACTTAAAAGATTAATATAATTACTGTGGCTCTATGTACAGTTACTCTACATAAGTTTTCAAATTTAAATTTGTCTGAATTACTGCAATGCCGTTTTAAAAGTTTTATTTTCAGGAGATGAATGCTTGCCAAAGTAGAACCACAGCTAATATTAATCAGCATTTTCTGGTGGTTGTTTAAGGCTAAGGAGTTGAACTGTTTTTAAAGACAACTATATAGAAATCGCCCACTGGTTGTATCTGGATATAACAACTGATTTTCTTCTGTGTTTTTATTGCTATCTCACAACAGTAGCACCTGAAATTCTTACTTATCTTATCAACCTTTAAATATAATATTTAGATGCTCTGTGTATTGGAAGCACAATAGAAGGGGAGTACAATATTGGTGAAGAAATTTAATAAATAAAAATAAAGCAAATTACAGAGCAGAAGAATGCTTCATGTGGTTCCCACACCTGTTTTTTAGGTGTTTCTGTTTTCAGAGAGAACTCTTGAACACACCTAGTGTTGGAAAGCAATGAGGAATGGAAGAAAAGTTTGTGGTACAACTAAAGTTTCAGACAGTTGAGGGGTATAGAAATAAATTCTCCCTTTCATTAGTGTTAATTGATCCCGAATAGATATGGATCTTGGAGAAGTGTTTGGTTTGTGACAGAAAGACTCACTGGAGTCTAACGCTGCTGCTATCTAGAGGCTAATATGAGGTGCAGCAAAAATCAGTCTCTCCCCAGTAAAAGTCTTATCTCTAATCCTCCTTTCCCACTATATATGTGATCCTGGCCAAATAACACACTACAGTTCTGTTAAGTGCTGCTTCTTCCCTATTAGCTTTCAGTGTATTTCTAAACTTGCAGTCGCTATCGTGGACCTCTGACTGTGAAAAAGATCTACATAGGCTGGAGATTGCTGCAGAGGTATATATTTCCACCCCTCTTTTTGAAATTAAGTTGTTGTTTTTGTAGCTGTCTTCTTTTTTTATCTTTTTCCTGCAGTTAAAATCACTACCTAGACAAATATGATTATATGTCCTGAAAAGCATTCAGGGAATCAGCTTTTTAATATGTAAAGTCAGTCATGTTACCAGTCACCCCCCGCAGTGGATCTCCCCTGCTCTTCATTGCTGTCCCGACTATCAGCAGAATAAAGCTAACAATTTCCTCACAGTAAGTGGAATGAAGTGTTATCCCAGGACAGCTGCTGCAGAGCTCCTCCTGTCTCCATTACAGCTAGGAGGTATCACATTGTTTATAAACATTCAGCAGTTTGTTTACAGATATTTCATACAGTACTTAAGCCAGTCCAGCTTTAAATGGCTAGTTTAGGCATAGTCATACATGTCTTCTCAGGTTTCAGGTTAGGCAGAAATTTTGGAGTAACAGTCGTGAGATACATTAGCAAACAGCATAGTAAACGGGAGCCATGTGAACGGCAGTATTGGTGCTCAGGGCCAAGCATCTGTACTGTGTTCTCATGGTTTGCATTCAGACTAGTCCAGCCGTGCTCCTTGTGCATCTTGCATTTTAGTCTTATCTAAAATAAATCCAGTTTGCTCTACTATGCAAACCAAAGCGCGCTAAGAGTGAATGATTGGGAGATTTGCTTCAAGAGCAACCTCCTGGTCCAAGCTCAAATGCTGAGGCAGAAACCCACTCAGCTTGTGGAAAACTGCAGCATTGTAAGGCACGGAAACTGCTTACAAAATCCAGAAGGCAGCATCATGTTGGTTTGTGGTTTTGAAGATAATGTAGGCCTTGAAGACTGGAAACATATTTTTAAACAAAAGTTGAAAGTAACAAAGATACAGATTTCCATCCTTTGAGTTCATATGCAGAAAATTTCCTTATCAGCAAGGTTCTCAACCCATGTTTTTCAAATACAGACACAATAAGTTTAGTATTAATTAATTAGTTTTGTGCTGGTTCTGAAACTGAGCAAGAAGCTTCAGATAGATTCTCTGTCCTCTACCAGCTAAGCAGAGAGAAGGGCAGCTTGCAGAGTGATGGAGTGTGCAGTCCCAGTTACTGACTGGTCTGTTGCTCAGAGTTCAAAACCCCGCCGGTGTTTGTTTTCTTCAGGTTTGGGAAAGAGTGAATACCACTGACTGGACTTCCTAGCTGCTTTTTCAGTACTGGAACTGTACAGGGTCCTTCCCATAGGTTCTGGTTTTGGAGGCAGCACAGTTGCTGGGACCATTGCTTAGAATGGTACCATCAGTTGGTACCAGAAGTGACTATAAGTTTGCAAACTCTGTTACCTTCTACACTTTCCAGCAAGTGGTTAGTAGTTGGATCCTGCATTCACTATCCTCCTTTTCTCTTTGGCTTTTCCGTAGAAGCTGGAACTGTGCAGTATGTCCGATATTTTTAGTGATGTGGGGTAGAAAGTAGTTGAACCCTTCAATTCTTGTTTTTTTTCCTTTCTTCCTCAGTTTGAGATACATTAGGTGTATGTGTGTGAGAGAAATTGTCATGGCCAGGGATCCCAGACATAGCAAGAGGAGGAGGTGATCTAAAAAGTTTGAGAACTGATGATTAGTTTCTATGTACACCTGCAGTATTTCAATATCCTAAAATACTTATTGTCTCAAGGCTCAGAATTAGTTGTGAACAGTTAATCTCTTTATGCAGTGCGTGGTAAAATAATCACAAGTCATCTAAAGTGTTCTCTGTATTAACTAAAATTAGAAAGTGCTTGTGATGCTGTGTTTAATTAAAGGAAGTTTGTATGCACAGTTGGCAAGATGTAACCCATTAAAACTTTGCTGTGAGCTCAGTGAAAATGGAGTCAATATGGTCTGTTGTCAGACCTACCTAAGAGATACCTATCTAAATTATCTGATTTTGTTAGTAGACTTGACATTAGTAGTACTTGTGGTTGGTTGTGTTTTCAGAAACATTCTTAATGCATTAGCCCTTTCATATGCACAGGAAGTCTGGAACACTCTTGAGGGATTTTTGAACCTTGAATACCTAATAGTAGAGCAGGTACGAGAGTTATAAATTATTTCTGATCAAAATCTTGGCACAGGTCTTGTGTGATCTGCCAGTATAGTAGCCATACAGTTAACTTTATAATGTGCTCTGCCTTGTTACAGGTTCTCTGTATATTTCTTTCTACAGCCGGATGTCATAATTCGCTTGGCTTCTTACAAACCTTTGTCTATTTTGTACTGGTAGAATTTTTCAGATGAAAGTGTGAAAGATTTTTACTTTTAATTAGATTTTCAATTGCTTGCTCTGTCTTGCTTTCCAAACAGAGTTGAGTCAAATTTCTGTATCTCCAAGGGAAATTAAAAGCACTCTGATTGTTTTTATATTCCCTCCTTGTTTCATTGTGTTGTAGACTTAAGGCAAACACACATATTTTTTGTAATGTTGTTATTTTTTGGCTAAGCTATGTTGTATTCTTCAGTTAATGGCATTGTTGACAAAAAGCTGCCCATCGTTTTAAATTGCAGTTTTCAGTTTATGATTTTTAACCTACTGTGGAATTCTCTCTGAAGCATGTAGAAAACAACTCGGTTCTACGATGCGTGTTGAGAGAATTTCCACAGAGAAACCCCATACCCTAATTTGCCACAAAACCAAAATGTTTGTTTGGCAGGAACTTTGCATAACCTCATGATTAGTCCCGGTAGCAGAGATGGTGAAGCTGAAGCACAGAATTATATTCTGTCGATTCAAATGGTGGATTTTGAGCAGAGCCATGAACTCAGCTTAAAAAACTTATTTGAACTTCTTTTCCAGAGTGGGATACTTTGCTGTATCACATGGTGTGGTCTCTGAGGGACCAATTCTTACAGAATTTCAAACACTAGTAACTGTTCATTTAATTTTAGCAGAACAATCTTTCAAAGTAGGCTGAAAAGAATGGAGTGTTAATTGGCAAAGCACTGCACACTTCTTTATGCCTTTTCCAGTTTCTTTTGGTTACATAAGTAGAAGGATAAAATAAAAAATGGGTTATTTATCCTATTTCTCTTAATCATCTGTGATCATTGCATAGCTTTAAGGTTGTAAAAGGTATAAGCAACAGTAGATATAAGCACTGGAGTTTTGGGGCAGAAGGTTCAATGTAGGCCTTAGTGCAAGCAGGTAAAATAATGAATATTCAAACCAGCCCAGAGAACACAGAGCGAAAAGTTCTTGAGAGGGAAGAAAGAATAAAAAAAAAAAGAATAGTTTATGTTAGGATAGGGGGTGTTATCTTATTGCAATCTGAACAAATTTTCATGTATTAGACCAGTGTTGGAAGGAGGAAAGAGCAGAGTTTTCTTGTCCACATGGTGTAATTTTTCATAATTAATAATAGTTCTGTTAGTTTTACTTCTCTTTCTGTAGCTTGGTAGACTTTCTGCCTACCTGATAAGAAGGTCAGATACGTATCTGGTTGTTTTTTCTTGTTGAAAATTTTTTTTTTAAGTACTTGTCTTGGGATTTGTGTTTAATTTTTCTGTAGAGGAAAAAGAAAGAAATGCTGAAGCCAGCAAAACCATCATAATAATTATTTCTCTAAAAAAGGAATACAGTTTGTATTCTGCAATCCCCCAGAGGAACAAGTATAAGAAAAAGATCTTAAAGAAATTGTATTATGATTTTTCAACAGATATTGATGTCATATTTTCTTTAACCTGTTCAATTCAATTTAGACATCACGATCTTCAAAGAAGGTTCATAATTTTGGCAAGAGATCAAACTCAATAAAGAGAAATCCTAATGCACCAGTTGTCAGACGTGGCTGGCTCTACAAACAGGTACTCTTCCCATCTTCACTCCCCCCCCCCTTTTTTTTTTTGGTAAGGTGTCTAATGCACAAAAGAATCATTTACATGAAATACAATGATGGCAATACCAGAGTGAAGATATAAACCGTGAGGAACTGACACATGGTATTTTAATTAACTAGCTACTTACTGGATAAAATTCTGATATAAATTAGTAAGAGCATCAGACAAGTACAGAACTTTACTATACTATATATATACATGTTTGGCTCTATAATACACAGAGGGCTTGAAAAATCTGGGCACATGTTGATAGTAAATAGCATTTCAAGCATGCTGAGATGATGGGACAAGTATGTGTGGCCTAGCACTTTTTTTTCTTAAATTTTGAAGTTTCTTTTGTTAGGCTGTATCTCTTAACTTTTTAAAGAAGCTAAGTATTTTCAGTAGCACATTGGAAATCAGTGATTTTTTTCACATATGAAAAGAGAGAGGAATGTCTGTATTCTTAACTCAAAGACAATAATCTTAAAACCAGAGATAATTTTAGGTTTTCCTGTTGAATGTATTCTAATCTGAAGTATGTGCTCTTTAGTGTGTAGTGACAGTGTACCTGTCCTGCTGTAGATTTGCTATTCTGCAATACCAGACCATTTGCACTTTCTTACTCTGCAGTAAATCAAAGTAGAGTAGTTTGATCAAAAAATCGAACAACAAAACTGACTAGGCCATGTTAGGAATATATTTTTTTAAATCCACCAAGAACCCTGTAAGAATTTGTTGTTTAAACTCAGGTGAGGCACGTGTATATGTAATTGTGAACCTACATTGTCATTTACTGTCCCTACTATGGTAGACTGGTATGGCCCAGATGGCTTTCTGGATGCTGTTGATGAGTCAGTTTTTAAAAATTACTATCAAATAAAAAGGTCTAGAAGTATCTGTTTAGAAGAACGTTTTTCCATGTTAAGTTATTCTTGTGGTCTCTCTTCTCGTTCAGTGTTGAGTGAAAAGTTGTCATAAAGTGAGAGATTTTTTTCCTTTCCTTCGGGGCTATTAAACTTTTTAGCTTGGAAAAAAAGTCACTCTATTCCTAAAGTAATGTTTTCTGGATTTTTTGATTAAATGAGACGACTGAAATATGAAGTCTGAATGTGCACAGCTGGTTGTGCACAAGAGTATATGTATTATCTTTGCTGCGTACTTCTTGAGTAAGTTGGATTCATGATGATTTGGCTTTTCATTCTGAGGTCCTTTGTAATGAGTTTCACATGTGTGAAAAGATACGGTTAGGTACCTGAACTAACTTACTAAAGTTCTAAAGATTACGTTTTACGTCTCGTTTCACATCAAACCATGGGTATTCAGCATACAAAGTAGTACGAAGATGTTACTTTCCTAAAAATTGTACTCTGTGTTCATATTACCAAGTACATTTTAGTGTATTATTTTACTAATGAAAAAACAGTAGCTATATTTTAAGATCACAGAATTCCTATGATTGGAATGGACCTCTTGATCATCTAGCACAACCTCCACTGCTTAAGCAGGCTCAGCTAGAGCAGGTTGTCCATGACTGTGTCCAGCCGGATTTTGAATATCCTCACACATGGAGACTGCACCACTTCCTCTCTGGGCAACCTGTGCCAATCTTTGATCACTCTCACAGTTAAAAACTTTACCTCTGCTCAGGTGGCATTTTGTGTTTCTTAATTTGTGCCCATTGCTTCTTGTCCTGTCACCGGGAAGAGTTTGGCTCCATGTTCTTTACGCTCTTCCATCAGGTATTTATACATGTTGATAAGATGCCTCCTGAGCTGCCCTTTCTCCAGACTGAACAGTCTCAGCTCTCTGTCTGTCTTAATATGAAAGATGCTCCAATCCCTAAATCAGCTTTTGGCCCTTTTCTGGATTCACTCCAGTATGTTCACGTTTCTCTTGTACCAGTGAGCCCAGCACTGAACCCAGCACTCCAGGTAGACCTCAGTAGTGCTGAGCAGAGAGGAAGGATGTCCTTCCTCCATCTGTTGGCAACACTGCTAATACAGTCCAATATGTTGTCAGCTGTCTTTGCCATGAGGCTGCATTGATGGCTCATGATCAGCTTGTTGTTCACCAGGACCCCTCATGTCCTTCTCCACAGAGCTCCTTTTCAGCTGGTCAGCCCCGGTGTGTTCTGGTACATGGGATTATTCCTCTCCAGATGGAGGACTGAGCATTTCCTTTGTGGAACTTCATGAAATTCTTCTCTGCCCAGTTTCCCAGCCAGTCAATGTCCCTCTGAATGACAGCACAACCATCTGGTGTTATCAGCCACTCCTCATAGTTTGTATTATCTGCAAACTTACTGAGGGTGTACTCTGTACCAGTGTGCAGGTTATTAATGGAGATATTAAATAGTCTTGGCCACAATAACAACCCTTGGGGCAGACCACTAGCAACTGGCCACCACTGGTGCCACAGATCACCACTCTCTGGGCCTGGTAGTTCAACCAGTTTTCATTTCACCTCACTGTCAAAATGCATACAGTTGGACAGGGTTTATGTGTAAAACGATTTAAATACTGTGATGTCAGATTAGTTTTTGTAAGAAAAACTGTGTGTTTCCATGTTGTAGTAGTAAATGAAAGCCAATTTAGCCAAGAGTTTTAACAACAGATTATGTCTTCAGAAATTCACAGTGAAAGTTTATGCAGGTTTCTTTTTGATAGCAAAATAATTTTCTGAACATGTGAATGTAATCACAGAGAACAGCGAGTTTTGTTTGACTTGGGGTGTGCTGTCTCATTGCATGTAATGCCATTCTTCTGTCATCTTTCTACTAATTTTTAAGTCCAGGGTCAACTTTTTTTTGGGGGGGGATACTGTTACCGTATTGTGACATAATTGCAATCAAGAGGAAACCATGATTAGTAAATCCATTGATACAGAAAGGATATGCTTTAAAGTAGGAAAGAATTTAAAATGAGAACCACACAATCACTTTGTATGTGCCTCTGCTAGATCTGAAGAAGATGAAAAGATCGTTCCTACAGGGTCTCATTGCTGCTAGAATTTTACACAGGGCCATGCTGAAGCCTGTTGGTGTTTCTGAGTGATGGGATAAATGTGATGCTGTTTAACAGCCTCTGCGGAAAACCTGTCTGTGGGTTTGAGGTGATCCTTTATACTGGAGAAGTTTGGGTATTTTCCAATGGTAGGGTTGATTTTTATGGCCAGTGTCCTTTGGGCCAGCTGTCTGGCATCTTGATCTGCTACTGAGTCAGTGAGGTGAGGAAGGCCGTCTCCCCTCCTTGTGTCTGCCTTTCTAGCTGCGAAATAGGAGCTGACTGTGATGGACACTGTGCTTCCAGACTTCATTAGTGTTTGTTAAACCCCTTTGAGGTCCTCAGAAGGAAGCTTTTTAGTTATTCTTCTTATGCAAATGTTTGTGGCAAAGGATTTTTTAACTTTTTCTGAGTAATATTTCCTAGCTAATGCTTGCTTTACCCTTTCTTCTCCCTCCTTCAGCTCATTCCTCCACTCCAAAAAGAACAGAGCTTGAAATAAGAGGCTAAAAATGATGCTGACTTTTCCTCATGCACGCACACACATACAAAAAAAAAAACATCCCCAAAAAAACCAAAACGAAACCCACCCCACCGTTTTTCTTTATAGAATCCCTCATCTTGGTTGTCACAAAACCTGTTTACTGCAAGTATATTGATAATTCACACATACCTTTCTTCTTGGAACAGATTAACATATTTATTATATCTGATTCTGTTTGGATGTGTGTGCTGCAATGCTTTGGCTTGTTTACACTGCAGTGGTGGTGGCAGTTTTTCATTCTGAGTTGTGCAGTGAAAATTGGTTATAAACACAAAAGAAAATTAAATGGCTTTAGGAATAGACTATTTGGGAGAGAAGTTTTCTCTAGATCTATGAATGGTAGCAGACAGTGAAGTTCAGCAGAGAATTTCTTCAAATAACAAAGGAGGGTATACCCCAAGTACTACCTTGCTTATTTACTTTAAAAAAAAAAAAGTATACATTTTTTCCAAGTAACTGTAGATTGTAGTTTCCAGCATGCTAAAATAATGGGCTCTCATTTCATTTATTCTTAAATCATTTTAACTTCAGGCTTCGTGGGTTATGATCTTGGGTTGCAGTGTCAAGTCTGTGATGAGAAGTCAAAGATACTTAAAATATCTTGCCCAAGAAAAGGAACTATAGGACACCACCACAGTTAATGTAGTACCCGGTTTGCTTTATGAACTATTACTGTTAGCAGTCCAGAAGTTCTTACTTGATCGCTTTGATTAATACAGGATAGTACTGGGATGAAGTTATGGAAGAAACGGTGGTTTGTGCTCTCAGATCTCTGTCTCTTCTATTACAGAGGTAAGTTACATTCAGGAGAGCTTCATTTGCTAATTTTACTGGAAGCAGGTAAATTTTGGCACATTACCCAAATGTAAGAAAAATGAAGCTGCTACTTAACTTAATGGATAAAATAGTTGCGTATCTGTCAATATCTAGGCCTGCTAGGTTTTTTTTTCCTCCTTCTTTTTCGTTCTTTCTTAATTGCCATTTTCACATAATTGCTTCCTCCTGCCTGTTGGGTATGCTCAAAGGGCAAACCCATTCACAGTCACCTCTTCTATTAAATTCTGGATTGTAGTTTTCTCACTGCTTCTGTTGTTATGCACTAAATATGCCAGGTTAAATCTGATTTTTCATGCAAATAAAATAACTGAAATGGGGATAGGAAAGGGATAGTGCAGGGGAGCTGAAACTCTGCCGTTGGAATGATAGAGAGGATATATATGCCTTTTGGGAATCTAATCAGTGTTCATGAATACTTACATAGTGAAACGTTGTCCAGTTCCATATGAGTAGAAGTCTCTACTGTTTTTGGAACAAAGAAATCTGTTAGTACCCCTTTGTAGATATATCAGACTTATATTGCATGGGAAAAATTAGCTGCTTATAATTTTAATCTGGGTATATGTGTGTTAGAAACCTGATTCCTTCACCATTACAGATTATTAACTGTAGGGCTCCTGAGGGGATAAACGAATGGGATTTGTGCATATGGAAATGAATTCAATCCTGAAGTAAGGTGTACAACCGTAACAGCTTAAAGGATACTAAGAGCAAAGAAGATGGTAAAGCATGGCAAAATAGAGGGAAATGAACAGTTAGGGCCATCTGCAGCCTTGTGAAGAGTAAGAAGGGGTTTCAGTTTGGGATGAGACTTTAGAATTGGTAGAAGTGGTGTTGATGCTGGTGATGCTGAAAGCAGTGACTGATGAATTTAAAATGCTGTGCTTTTAAAGTCCAGTGTGATTCTATTCTAATCAAGACAAATCAGGTCATGAAACACAGAAGTGTTTTCTTTAGCTGTTTTAGTTAACAAATTCTGAATGATTGAAATATAATCATTAGGCTTTGTTTCTTTACCCCAGAAAGTACATATAGCTGGATAAACCACTGCTGACTCAAAAATAGGCTGTCATTTCAGTCATGGAGGTATTGATTGTAATACAGTTATACTGCGTTTAATGAAGTGGTCATTATATACTCTGTGCTTGCTTTTAAGGTTTTCTTATTTTAAACAAGTCTTTGGGCACTCTCTTCCAAAAGTTCTAAAGAAAGTGCTGCTTTGTAGCTGCCTTAAGAACAGATTAAACTGACTGAAAGCGTTGCACATGAAGTGTCTCAAAATAAAACAAAAAAGAAATAAGCAAAACCAACAGTAAATAAATCCAAACAGCTCTATAATCTTACTTTTTCATTTCTACATGTTAGTGTGCCAAATAAGCTGAAATAGAAGCAGAATAGTCTAAATTGTTTACGTAATAAACTTAGCTTTTAGCTGTTGTTCGCTTACTAGAAAGCAGTTAAAGCTGATTAACTGTAGTTAAATATGAGTAGTGATAGTGTTAAAGGTATTAGAACTAGCTACTGAAATATAAAAAAAAATTCGCTCTAAACCCTGTGCTTTTGTTAATTCTGTCTCAGTGAAAAAATTGAAAAGGAGGAGCCATGCACTTACTCCCAGATCACAAACAGCAATCTGATTACGTGACTGGGGTGGTTGGAGATTTTTCTGGTTTTTTTCTTGGTTTTGTTAGTAAATCTTACTGAACTTTTACATTTGTTTTGCAATGGTAGCTGCTAGTGCTTACAGTGAATTTACAGATGGAAAGTGATTTCATTGCATGTTTTCAGAGCTTAGAGAATATGCTTGTTCTGTTTCATACTGCCCGCTTTCATATTGGAAGGTTATTGTTGCGACAAATAAAAGATCTTAGAGTTGGACAGAAAAGCTGCTATTTTTCTCTTGTATTATTCATACACAACATACAAGTAAAGATGAGTATGGGGCAGTGTAATGTGTAGATAAGAGCTAGTCTGACAGGAAACAGATTTTTAAAATCTGGAATTGAATTGTAGCAGTGTGTCTTTAACAAAGACCAAAGTCCTCCAGACATACAGCTGTTCAGTGGAATAAAAACGCTTAATGCTTTTATGTGGCACTAGTGAGTGTGATTTAGTCGTAAGTCAAACTATAATCTAGCAGAAGAAGGGAGTTTTTCCCCAAAACAGCAGTCCAAATAAAACAAGCCCCAGCATTTGCCATGGGTTTGGGACAGGGGGAAAAAGGCAGATTTTGTGTGTGCGTGTGGCTAGCAAGCAGTAAACATCTGAGAGGGGGAGGTGGCGTGCTTTTAGGCCTACTTAGGAGTGCAGCCGAGTACCTGAAAGTAAATCCACTTCCTTAATTTCTTTTCTACCTTTTAATCAGAATAATTTTATGCTCAATTCTTCAGTTAAACAACTGTCCAAGAGAGCATGATTTTTACATCTAACACGTCATGTAATGCTAAAGTGGCTGGGCAGAGCTTTTTCATATGAATAATTTTGATTTAAGTGTGGCTTTTTAGAATGTAGTGAGTAAATAAGAACTGGGAAAAGATTTTTAAATCCATGTATAAGAGGTAGTTCTTTTGTGCTGTTTATGTGTATTTTAATTGTAGCTACATTAATTTTCCATGCTTGAAACTTTGGAATAGCTATGCTTTCATCTTAGTTTCGTAGATACATAGTCACTTGTTGTGGGCAGTATCTTCAGCTAGGAGAAATGTTGTGGGGGAACAGTCTCCCAAGATGCTGGTTGTGAACAGAAGTTCTGTATCTGAAACACAGTTAAGATTGACTTTGTGAATTGCATCCAGTTACTCCTTTATTAAAGTACGATTGGATTTAAGAGCTGTTTGTGGCTTTGAGTTAAAATGATTTATTATTATAATGTATTGTTCTAAAATTTTATGTAGAAAAAGGTTCTGGAAAAAGGTTGTATGTTTTGGGGAGAGTTTGTTTGGTTTTTACAAATTATCTCTTTGTTTGGTTTTTACAGATTATCTGAACATGCATTCTTACAAATAGAATGTAATTGAGTGTAAACTCTCCATGGGAATTATGAAAACACTTAGCTTAATATGCCTGATATCAGAAGAAGAAAGTGCAAATTTTCTCAAAGGCTGACAGTCATAAGCAGTGTTTTAAAGTATTTCTGCTCTCATAGGTATTTGCAGTTTTTACTGAGCAGGCATTAGATAGCACGTATTGTTCTTGTCACTGAATTAGAGGCTTGACTTCCATCTGCTTTTCAGTTTTGAGGTCATATGCAGGTAAGCACTGATCCCCAGAAAAACTCTCAGTGAAGCTGTTCCTGTTGTTTTCAGTAAGGCAGATTCCGTAAGGTAGCTCACGTGCTTGAACTTTTACAGAACTAGCACACTCTGGAGGGTTTTTTATGCTTGTCCATCTTGGGGAAAAAATCGAAGGTGACCTCTTTCACAAGGCCTAAGTGTTACAGTGCTTAGCAGATTTTTGGGGTGCGCTGCTGTGTGATACGCGTTGCGTGGCATGTGTTGGCAGAGAGGGGCTGCAGCACTGCTCTGGGGGACTGCACACCTCTGAGACTGTGTACAGACACCTGCGTAACAAATCAGTCTGGCTTTCTGATTCTCTAATGCAGTTTCTTCTGAGGTAAACTTCTCATTACTGGTCTTGTGTTGTTAAGTACGCTTTGACCGAAGGGTCTGTTTGAAAGTATTAATGTGTCAAAACACTTTGTTTCCCTAATCAAAGTCTATACATTCACAGATGAGAAAGAAGAAGGAATACTAGGTAGCATACTTCTACCTAGTTTTCAGATATCTGTGCTTTCTCCCGAGGACCATATTAACCGCAAATATGCCTTTAAGGTAAGGGAATCAACTTTTCAGTTTAATTTTATGTCAGAAAGCACAATAGCCTAGTGATCAGAACTCATTTTACTGAGTTGTTATGCAAAACAGGACTGACAAACAGCTTCTGAGACTGATTTTTGCATAATACAGTAGCAGAGGATTCAAGTATTTTGCCTGATGTAAATATAGACACAATTACTGAATGAGAAATTGGATGAATCTCACTTATTATTAGTCTTTTGTTTTTAGTTTGTGGATCTTAAATACTGTGTGGTGTTTTAGAATTGTAGACTGCATCTGCAGCTGGACTTATCCTGCTGATGAAAGTTGTGTAGCTATTTAGATACAAAGGATCTTTACATATAAATAAAAATAAGATTTTATTATCACTTAAATCACAATGTCACATGAATCACTGTTAGGAGTCTTTTACAGCGAATCTTTTTAATCATGGTATAAATCATTCTGCTAAATATTTTCTCTTGACCTTTTTTGTTTGTTTGTTTGTTTTATGAGCTCCTTTTGGCTCCTCTGTTGGCATCCTAAGCAACACATCCTTTATTTACTGTGGTAAGTACAAATTGAAGCTTACTGTATCATTCAGACTGCAAAGATCTACGCCAAAATCTTTTTATAATAATCATACTCATTTACATTAATGGAGAGTCAAGATAGTTTCTAATAGATTGAAGAAGTTTTAAGGGCTTTTTATTGAGTGTGTTGATGAAGAAGCAGCTATGATTGAAAATTGTAGGCAGTAATTTTGAAACTATGAATGCAGTGACAGAGAAACATTGTATTCATTCCGATATTTTTTCTGATACTATTATTTGCAGAAATCTTATTATAGCAAACATTAGAGCAAGTATACAGTAACATTATTTGCCTCTTTTCTTTTACAGACACTTATTTTTATTGCAATGACCATGTCATTTCCAATCAGGCAGCTCATCCAAACATGAGGACCTATTATTTCTGCACAGATACAGGGAAGGAAATGGAGTTGTGGATGAAAGCCATGACAGACGCAGCACTTGTGCAGACAGAGCCTGTGAAAAGGTAATGTGGATTTTCAGAACAGTGGCACAGTATATTTCGTTCTCATATTTAGTTTGATTTACTTAAATGAATGAGTACACCTTAAAATAGAATGTAAATGGACTGAAGTAATTTCTCCTTGTATTGAAGATCCCTTACAAATTTAACAATATTGGATAAAATTTTGAAGTAGTATAAATAGTGTAAGTTCTGTTCTGAGTATGGATGCCTTGAGAGTAAGTAGCTAGATGACAAAAACCTGGTAAGTTCCTTTAGCCAGTGGCATCAGAAGCAGGACAATGGCAAGTACTATGTACAGGCACGTTTGACTTCCCCTGCCCCCCTGACTGAACAGCAGTAGCAGCTCACCTGGTGGTAGTCTTTGGCTTAAACTTGTCCTAAGTCTCAAGTTCACAACCATAGTTTCTAATAAAATTAGACAGTTGCACCTCTGGGCAACCTGTGGGGAGCCGTTCTTGTTCATCATTAAGCTGTTATCAAATTTATACTTGCCTGATATGGAGCCTTGTCCTTTACTTATCCATATGTTGACAATGAAAAGCAAGTTACCACTGGAAGCCCTGTGTTCTCAGGAACTGGATATTGTCTGCTGCTGTCTGTCCAGTAAGAATCGTTTTCTCTCTGAATGTTGTCCTTTGGGTTGGCTCCAAGTCATCTGTGATGGGAACCTCATCAATAGAAAACTTAAAACCTCCTCATTATTGATTGCACAGAAGTTATTGCTGATGGCTGCTGTCACTTGATCTACTTCTGCACTCTGTTAGTTCCTACCACACTTGAGCTAAATGAATGGCAGCAGTGCTGAGAAATTTCAAGTTTAAGAAAAAACAAGGCAAAAAATTCCATAGACAGAAATACCAAAGAAGGCACAATTTTTGAAGAAGAGTGAGCACATTGAATATGTTGACAAAATACAAGCAGTGTTTCCGAATTTTGCATCACCAACGCAAGTCATTCCTGTTAACTTGTTCCTGAAATTTCTATATCCCGTGTTCCAGTACGGTACTAGCAGAAACATAAAATGGAATCCAGAATGGTTAGATACTGGCAGTCTTACATGTTTTCATATTCTGTGAGCTTCTCGGTCAAGCATAGTGAAACTTTTACTTATGCCAATGTATGGGACATTCAGAAGGATAACTGTAAACTAGGAACATTTTTAAATTTGTACCTGTGCAACTGTTTACTCAGTAACCTTAACAAAAGGTTGAAATCTTAGCTTTTGTCTCTACTGTCCTTTAAATATACAGGTAGTATATGAAGTATTTCATTCTTTGTGTTCGACACCATGGTGAAGTAACTTAATAGAAAAATACATTGTTCTCTGTACTATGGAAAAATAACACATGCTGCAAGGTCTCAGCTGTCGTGTTTGTTTTTCTCAAAATTTCTGAAAATCAAATATTTCAGATTGTACAAAGGAGGAGTGGGAGACCGAGTTACCACAGTGAAATTTGATCTGATTGTGTATGATTTCGTATTATAAAGGAAGATGTTAGGTTCTTTGTCTCCTGTAACCCTCCTCATGTTTTGGAACGGTAGATGACAGGGAGAAGTGATGAGCAGAGTGAGACAGAGCACAAGCAAGTAGATACTTAGTAGCATTCTCACCTTTTAATTTCTCTTTTCAGAGCTTTTAAGAGGTTGTTCTTAAAAGAAACACGTTACCTTGACAAAATAAAATATCTCATTTTGCTTAGTGAATAATAAAACTAATCTGAAAAATCAGTTTTAGTTTGCATTGTAAGTGTATTGCAGATGGCTGTGGTAGGTTACAGATGGAGAAATGATTAAACCAAATCAGACCCGCTTTATTTCAACAAAAATCATATATTGATTGTATAAGCACTTTGCAGGGGGAGTAATACTGAAGTGGGCCATTCTGAATCTCTTTGAACTGGTGGAATTACCTTTGGTATTTGCAATACTGTGAAGATTGAACGTTTGAAGAGGACTTCTTTGTAGTAGAAAAAANTCAGTGTAAGAAAAGTGTATCTCCGTCTGACAGAGCCTCCTTAGTAAGTGTTGTCTTCATAGTCTCTCCCATAATAGTCAATGCTCTATAGAAGATACTTAGTAAACTTCATTATACAGACCGCTGTTACATTATTACTTGTAACATTTCTTTTAACATAAGAAACAATCCAAAACGGTAATGTAAGTATCCACTCTTCGGTGCAATTCATTAGTACAGCTGTACGGTCGCATTTGCTGCATCAGAGCATAGTGAGGCACATAGCGAGCTCGTCCTGGCGCAGCTTTGCAGGCTGGTTGTCCTTCCCAGGCTGCAGTGCCAAGCTGCCCTAACTAGGCAGATGTGCAGCCTGTTGCAGTGAAGGGTGTTCCAGCCTCCCAGAAGGCTTGGCCGTGCACTCCTGCCCCCTTCTTTCAGCCCCAGTGCCTGTTCCAGCACCGATGGCTGCCCGTTTCAAGTGTTTGGCAGCATGTAGGCAAATAGCGGGGATTCCGAATGTAGCTGAGCTTGTCTGACACTTTTCATCCAGCTATACGTGCTCCTGAAATCTGCCTTGCATTGCTTTGGGTGCTTATCTTGCTGCTTGGTCAATCAGTGTAGCACACAAAGCTAGTAGAAGAGTGCTCAGCAGCAAAATCGGTGCTTTTCTGCCTGGCTGTTGCAGGCAGAACAGGCTTATCAACACCGAAAACAAGTGTCAGAAAAGCAACCGCAAAAGCGACTTGTGTAACACCATCTTGTTGTTTTAATTCAGACAAGAAACCCTAGAATGAAACAAGAGAGACGTGACCTCTTTGAAAAGTTTGTTACTAGTCTTGAAATAATTACTTGAGAGAAAAGATGTTTCAAGAGCAGTGAAGTCTCTAAGACCTTTATGTCTGTAAGCTATAATAAGGAAAAAATCCCTCAGACATCTGTTTTCTAAAGAATCCATCTTTTGGCTATCAAACCGGTTCTTAAAATGAACCATTGTAGCAGGATATGATCTTATCCAGAAGAAATACTTTTTTCTTCCCTGTCTGTTAGTTATTAAGTATTGTATTACCTCATCTCTAAGTAACCTAAAGTTTGGCATGCACGTAGTTCTAAGCAGAAATAATTTTGGTTCAGTCAAATCCAGCCAGTGCCTTTGTTTCTCAATTCTGTTTTTTCTAGAAGTTCTAACATTGTGCTGAACACAGTCTTCTAACAGACTACATACTTATAATACAATAGCTAGAGTTACTAAGAACTTCCTTAAGTATTCATGCAAGCCCATATTGAACCACTCTTAAATGCCTGTTAATATTAATTGTCCAATAATAAGTCAGAGTTTTTACAGTATAGTTCTTTAAATCTGGAAGTCAAGGTACTTCATTGCTTATGATACTCTGAAAATCCAAACCCAACAGTGTTAAATTGAATGTTTCAGCTTTAAATAGTTTCAGAGCTACAACCTGTGTACTTACTTTTCTGAGGATGCACGTTCCTTGAAGAGAAAAAAGATAAAAGGAATATATAAAACATTAAGTTGTGAAGGTTTTGCCTAGTTTTCCATAAAATACTCTTGCTTTCCGCATATAGTTATCCACATAATGCAGAAATGAGGTACTGAGGTGAGAATATAAAAATGTAACTGTTTCTTCTAGAACTGACCTGCAGTCACAGCAGAAAAACTCCCTTCTGACGTATAACTGCAGGGAAGGACAAGTATTATTTGATCCCATTGACTTAACTATAATTACTCCTTTCTAAACATTTTTGTTTTCATTTTACCTAGTGAGTGAATTCAAGTTTAATAATGTAGTGAGAGATCTATCAAAATAATTAACCACAAATACTGTAGTCAGTAAAGAACTGTTTAAGCTTATGACTCAAAATATCATCTCAGACAACCTCTCTGTATTAGCAAAGCATTTTACTCATTCCATGTTGTGTCACTGCAGACCATAGTTAAGTTGTGTCTTTGAGTACTGATTGCTTGCTTGTGTTTGTAGATGCTAATACCCACCAACATACTCATTTGTCTTTTTTAACCTAAATGCTGATTTCTCTACTCTCCCATTTTTAAGAGCAGTATTTTTCTATCCTTTCACTGTCAGCTGTGTGTGCCAGAGCCGTTGTTTCTTCTGAGTGATGCAGCATGTACTGAGAGAAGAGTGGAGTTTTTTCTTCCTAGTGTAGTTACCCTCAGTGAACAGTGTAAGCTAAGCTGCCAGAAAATCACTTCTTAGCATAATGACATACACAGTGGGGGTTTACCAGCATCACTGTGTTTGGAAAAGATGGCTTTTTCTTTTCAAATGCCTCTGGCTGTGTTAAATCAGTCTTTGTGTCTGTCTGATACCTGATTACATGCCCCTCCACCTTCAGAATTGTTTACTTATATAAACTTATATATTTGTTGTAGAAACCTAGAAATGGCATCCAGTGTATGCTGGTGTGTATGTTCAGTGCTCATCCTCTTTTGTCTTCTCCCTCTCATGTCCTCAAAATACCGTGCAAGTCTTGTTGAATATGTCTTTGAGAGCCAGATATAAATACAGAGCCAAATATAAATATGGATTTGTATTTCTTACGTTTACCTATTAGTTTCTGATAATTCTTTCCCATTTGGATCCTTTGCTGTGGGAGGAGATCTCTTGCTCACACTGAGTTGACTGATTTGATGCACAAAGTTAAAGGAGAGCCCAGAAGTACATTTGAAAGTCAATCATTCGGCCTCCACACCACCGCAGAGAATGTCAGATATAAATGCTTGGCTCTGCTGTGTATAACCATAGTAACAAGTGATACAGCATAGAGATCGCACAGAAAGACAATTCTGTGATTTTGGGATTTGTTGTTTGTTAATGAAGATGTACAGTGGAAAATAGTACAATAGTGTGACTCGAACACTGCTAGGTCTTGACTTTACCACCCGTCTGACAAATGTCCTGAGAGATGCCACACTCTCTCTGCACCACAGATTTTCCGTCTGTAAAATGACAACTGCTTGTCTGCTGTAGAGCACCTTGAGGAAGATTGTTGTAAAGTGCTATATGAGGGTTAGGTGGTGCTATTAAGGCATGTTGCATACATTAATGCCTGTGTTTAGCATTATTTGCAAGCTACTCCTATTTATTTGTGAACTCTCGAGTCCTGGCTGAAAACTGATATTTTAACACCTTTTTTTTACTTGATAATTGTGGGAAATGGAGTTTTTAATTCACTCTCGTGTTTGGGAAATTCCTTTAGTTCGTGGTAGCACAGTTTTGAGGTGCAAGGTAGGAGGTGATCCATTTTTTTATTTTATGTAACCTTGAGAAGGAATATAGGCAGAAATGTTTGGTCTTGGGAACAGTTTAAAGTCTTAGGGGGAAAAAAATAAGCAGAAAACACCTCACTTCTAAATTGCAGTAGGAGATTAGCATAGCATTTCTTTGCTGATACTTGGAAATAATAGAATAAAGATGATGTAGGTGTAGCAGTTCCATCACATGTGTCCTCCCTCACAGAAGTCTACATAAAAACTGGCTCTACATCACAATTTTTTTCTCTACGAGTTATGCTTGGCAGAAATATTACCCTCTTCTTTCTGCTAGCAGAAAACATCAGATGTGTCTAACCTCTGCATTTAATAGTGATATATGGGGAAAAAAACCCACTGTGTTTAAGAATAATGCTGATGCATATAGCCAAAGAGATGTTCGTGTTACGTTACTGGTATGAATGTTTTCATTTGCAATACGTTTGATGTATGTGTATGCCATCCCGTTGGCAGCTCAAGAATAATCACTGAAAGAAAAGGGCTATTTTGAGCTATTTATATTAATAGAGTGAATTCTGGAGGACTTTTGTAACATTATGAAGTATCAAGCATACATTGGGATCATCACAACTATGTCAGGGAGAGGCATGGGGAAAAACAAATCACACCCCTGCTTAATATGCAGAGTGAACAAGCATTTCATTCCAAGTCACTGTACAATATGCAGAGGACATTGATGTCTCGCTGTTTCCGAGAGATACATTTGAAATAGTGTGCTTGTCAAGGCAGGAGTCTGTTGATTTCCTTTCACATCATGGAGAACTCATAGTAAGAGTAGGGTGGTAGTGGGAGGTGCATTTAAAATTAATTGTCCAATATTATTAGCAGTGGGTAGTATTTTATAAGGACCTTACAGTTTTTAATCCTTTATGTATTTGCTGGGGTTCTGTCCCAAATAGTTGTTGGCCTATTGGGAATTCATGGCTTAAATAATCTGTTGGGGAAGTGTAGACTTGTTGGACATTTAAGCTTCTTGTTCAAGACGGGGTAAGCAAAATACTTAGTTATCTATGTAGTTAGTCTGCTTGAAATTAGAGTATTTTTTAGAGGAGCGGTCATCCTTGTGCTCTTGGTCAGTTGTGTACGTGGTGGCCTTTTTACACATGGATTAGGCACTTGAACTGGACACAGTTATAAATATGAAAAATGCATTTGTAAAAAAGATGCGAAACAATGTGAAAGGTTAATTTGACATCATATTGTTCTAGGTTTGGTTTTATGCAGAGATGTAATCTTAAAGAATTATGTCTCTTCCTCTTCTCTCTTCCTGTACCAGAAAATGTTGATCAAAACATTTTAGAGTTTTGGGTGGGTTTTTTTTCCTAGTAAACTGAAGAAAAGGTCACTGTCTGAGCTGGATGTTCAGTTCCCCGTCCCAGTACAGGAAGGATACAGCTTCTTGACATTTTGAAATCTGAAAAAGAAGCTAGCTAATAGAACTGCATACATTGAGTACTTGTGTAAGTACTGTAAAGCAGTAGCTGTTCTAAAAATACCATTATTTTTGTGGTACAGTTCCCCAAGTCAGCAGCTATTTTCCCCCTGAAAATTAGGTAAGCCACAGTTATTTTCCACAAAATGTGTGCCAGCCAAAGTGATAACATACCCAAGAAACCTAATTGATGCCAGTGACCATGAAAAGTTGTTTGCTTTCTTTAAAGGAGCTCATTATATGTTAAATTCAGTTGTATCGTGATTCACAAAGTGGTCAGCAATGTAATCTGCTTCTATTTTTAAAAATGGCTTTAAAAATCATCTGAAGTTTAGGCTCTTGACATCTAGAAGCTTTAGCTCTTGGAGAGCCACTGAATATTTTTACTGTTTGAATGTCCAGCCTTCCAAGATCTGAACATCCACTTTTTCAGACTCTGGCTTTATTTCCGCTTATGCACATTTTTCCTAAGAGGTTAATTAGAAGTTGGCTTAAAAAATTTACCCCATGATGTAAATGCTTTTAAAATAGCAAAGGAACAGAGAAGTGTGGAAGAAGAAACACTCACGCTCTTCAACCAAAAAAAGCCGAAAACCAACCAACCAAACAAAGAAAAAAAACCAAACCAAATGAAACACCACCACCACCCCCAAAACAAAAACAAAACAAAAGCCCTCAAAACAACAACAACAAAAAAACCCAACCTGTTCTTGATTATTGTGAAAATATGTCCTGAATTTTTCTCTCGCAGACAAAATATCTGGATGGGGATTCACTGAAATAACCCTGATAAACACGAATATATTCACTTCTTATTTTCTGTTACTGTTTGTTAATGAATGTTTTGTTGATTTTATAGCTTGTCATGTATTGCTTTCCAGGGTAGAGAAGTTAACTACTGAAAATACACCACCTCGAGAGGCAAATAATATTTCAAACCATCGGGTGCTAATTAAGCCAGAGGCACAAAATAACCAGAAGAACAAAGAAGTGAACAAAAATGAGGAGAAGAAAGCTTTGGAAGCTGAAAAATATGGATTCCAGAAAGTTGGGCAAGATAAACCATTAACGAAAATTAACAGTGTAAAACTAAATCCTTTGGGATCGGAATACAGGACTTTACCCATAACCACGATTCAGGCTGGACACTTCAGGCCAGTTCACTTAAATGGGTCTGAGAATAAAGCTGTTGGTGTTGTCCTGGCAGACTCTGGAGATGGAGGTCAGCACAATGCGGTCCAGTCACTTATGGAGTCTGAACGAGTTATGCAGAGAACAAATTCAATGCTACAGTTGGAACAGTGGATTAAAATACAAAGAGGAAAAGGACAAGAAGAGGAAACAAGGGGGTAAGTACTATGTAGTACTTGGGGTTTTTTGGGGGGTTTTTTTTTTTGCTAGGCTTTCTAGCAAATAATCCTTAGACTTGTATCCTGGTGAGATTCTTTAGGTTTTGGTCTATATTACATAAATATATAATTAATTGTTCTCTGTAAGAAGTATCTGGATGATTGCTCAGAACAGATTTATTAAAGTTTCTTTTTTATTAACGTTTGAGTGATTATTAATAAATTAAACAATATTAATAACTTCAGAAATAAAAATGGCCAGAAACCTTTATTGGGTGTTAGAAATTTCTCTATCCTAGCAGAGAGAAGGTGTCATCAATCATAACAATTCTTTTTCCTCTTAATATCTGTTCTTGAAATTGCCCCATCATACGCATTTTTGTTCACAAATTCTTGTAATAATATTTTATTTAAAATTCTTCAAAAATATTCCAGGGAGCCTTTTAAACTTTCAACAAGCTTTACTTGGAGAGAGGGAAGCTTTACCTAAGAGTGTGTCATAGAAATCTAACTATCCTGATGCTTAAGGCTTCTTTTCTCATGAAATTACACATCTCCAAGTTCTGAGTTCCAGTGCTTATTCATGAAGCTTTAAAATTATACGTGAATGATTGGCAATACTGAATCTTGTGCCGATAGCAATTTTTCTGTCTGACGTAAGTGTAGGGACTTTCCTTCCAGGCTGGCTTACAGAAAAGCAGCGCTAGCAGTAAAATATAAAAGTTTTTAATATTACATTAGATAGGAAGTATGGAGATGCTGTCACAGGAGGTATTTTGACAATTTGGAAATCAAGGAGTTTGCATATAGATAGATGGCAGAGCAGAGCTTAAGATAGAACAAAGTTCAGAAAATGTTTTTTCTTCACTTTGCAAAATAGGGGGGTTGGGGACTTTTCAGTTTTTGCAAAAACTTGAAAAATTTAGATTAGTTTGACTTACAATTGTCCAAATTTGTGTAACATTTCCTCATTGCCTTTAGTCCTTCATTAAATATAATTAGAAATTGTTAATGTGTTGCTTCATGAAAGACTCAGTGTAAGTAGTTTGATCAAGTTTGAACTTGCAGTACTGACAGCGACTCGCACACTCTGGCATGTACTTTATTATACATGCTTGCGTCATGAGAACTGGGAAGGCTCTTTGCAAATACATTTTTTTTTAATTGGATTGTAAAACTTGCAACCAAACAGTAGCAATTTGAATAGCCGTGCCATTTTTCAGTTGTGAACAAGTATAAGACGCTAAAACAAATTTTGTTGTGGGAATCAAATAGAGGGAAATACTGTTAACAGCATGTTACTAATTGACAATAGTTTATCTTAACTATAGAGAACGCTTGTTGCTTAAAGACGAGTGGCACTGATAGCACAAAGGGTATGCTTTCACATGCAGTTCTACACAGAAGTAGCAAACAGAAGAAGAATTGGCCTTGAGCTATTTTTTTTAATTAGTGTGGAAGTGGCCTTGAGTAATGATCCAAATTTACAATACATAGTGATGTCTTTAGAATGTGGTTTCATTTAAATTTTAAATTTCCTTTTTGTTCAGATTGAAAATTTCTGGCTGGAGACAGAAATTTCAGTAGAGTTTAAGTTGGTGAATGAGAGTCGAAAGACATTCCAGTTTATGCTGATGCCTAAGGTTGGGGTGGCAGGCTAGTAAGGCTGCTTGTAGTAAGACCTCTTCAACTCAGAAGTTGAATTTTTGAGAAAAGTGGTCTTCACCTGATGGGGTTGCTGACTTTTGACAAACATGTTTTACATTGTGTCCGTCTCTCCAATGTGTTAGAGAGATCGTGGAGGGCCAAACTGAATATCTCTGGTGTGTCAGACTGAAAAAAAATTAGGACTTTTAAGAACACTAAAATGTTAACAAATAGGTTCAATTAAATAAGTATATATAAAACAGGAGCTGTTAGCTGTCCTCAGTATGGAATAAAAAGGGTTCACTGTAGAACTACTAATTTTTCAGAGGAACAGGCTGAACCTTTAGTAGTTTGATTGAGTGAAAAATTAATGAGAATTGCAGCAATGTAGTTTTTAATACCTGAAGCTCTTGTCTGCTGTTTCTGTGGATCTAGACATCTACTTTTGCAAGAGCAACACAAATAAAGACAACTGATGCCTTGAGGAAGACAAACATTTTTTTGAACTGAAAATAAATGTTTTTTAAATAAAAGATAAAAACATTCCACTTCAGTATCATTCTATTGAATTAATTTTGCACAAGTCAAGAGTAGATGTTTTCACCAAAAGTGGTTCACTTCAGTGATCTTTCTCAAATGTGAAAAACCAGTAGGGTTGTGTGGTACTGAGGGTTTTGTTGCTGCTAATGCAGGATGGGAGCCTCTGTCTCCCCACCTTGCTCATATACATCTCGTCCTAAATGCACAGCACCAGGCTTCCATCTTCACTCTGCAACCCTTTGCTTGATTCCCACGTGGAGGTTCTGTATTCTGGGCCAGCTGGAGGACTGTTTTGAGGTTTCGATCTGGGAGTATTCATACCATTGCAGAACTGAGCCCCAAAAGGTTTAGCAGCAAAGTCGCTTTCCCAAATAGTCCAACTCAGACACCAGAACCAGTATTGCTACCCAACAATAATCCTAGAGACAACCTCTAAAGGTGTCTACAAACTCATGTGGAAGACTTTTTTTTCCTATGGGAACATTTATAGGGAGCTATTTACGATGACAGTTGCAGAAATATTATGCAGCCCCGCAGTGTGTATGACTGCTTGACCCTCTGCAGCAGTCTCCCTCCCCTCGCCTGCAACTCACTTACGAGCTGCAGCACCGTCTAGAGTTGTTTTTTGCATTTGATTAGAATGACATTTTTACAAGTATCGACAGGACATTTGTCAATCTGTTTTGATTTTATCAAATTATGTACAACAAGGCTTAATGTTGAGGCAGCTGGGCTTTTGACAGTTTTCGTGGTTTACCCATCGAAGATGGGTATGTTATCTTCCAGTTGTTTCAGAATATAAGTAATTGCATGCAGACTTTAAGTTGCTATCTTTACATAGTAAGAACTTCAGACAGCTTTTCTTCAAGTTGTCTGGAATATTTAAAGGAACCAATGGGAGTACACTGCCCAATTAATTACTAATATGGGAGAGGAGCTTCAGTAAGTGAGGTGTATCTAGCTAGCAGATACCTTCGTGAAAATACCAGGCTTCACCATATCCATTTGTGAACAGCTAAAATAATTTTTTGAAAGTTACAAATTGAAACCAAAAGTGTCTTGGTTGGTTGTTGTTTAAATATGGAGATGGAGAAAAACTTTTATTGGTAATGGTATGTTACATGAAGAAATTTCGAGGTATTTAAGCAGGTTTTGTAGCGAAAGAATATGATTTAGAATCCATTTCCTTTTCTTTTTTTTCTTTTTGTTGAGAATGGAAAGCTGCCCAGTCTACAGAACGGGAATAACACTTCATTAATTCTTGGAAAGTTTCAGAAAATGTAGCAGATTTTGTATGTGAAGCTTTTTATAGCAGTTTTCATCTCCAAAATGTTACGGGTCATAAATACTCAGCTTACTATTTTCAGTGAAAAGTGGGTTTTACCATCATCAGTTTCCTTGGTAGCTGTTCCATAAGGATCTGACATGCATCGTATAGTTTCCTTTGCCATTTGCCATACATCATTTCTTTAATATTTTTGCGGCACTGAAGTCATTCAAAACCATCTTCAGATTCTGGTGCCTTGTGTTGTCAGGGTATCTTTGCTTTGAATTAGTCCGGGGTGTAGCTGGAAGCTGCTGCCCTCTGATGGCTGCATCGTGTCCCGTTTGAGATCACTTCGGTTGTCTCTGGGAGAGCATCTGTCATAGATGTGATCAGCAGCAAAAGGCTCGAAGAGGTTCTCATCTGAATTTTAGATAAGGTTTGAATGGATCAATGTTTATGACCTAGATTTTGTCCTCTGTGAAAAACAAGAAATGCTTTGTCATACTTAGGCATGCATCGATACTGGGTGTGGAACGTTTTGCATTTCGGCTAATGCTGAAAGTTGCTGAATGACAGTAGCACTCCAGAATTTTAATGTGGCAATAAATTAAAGAATAAGCTTTTAAATTCATATCTGAGTTGGAAAGCAATAAAATATTATTAAACAAAGGAGTATTTTGCTACTTGTTTCGCTTGAATAGCTGATATAGAATGGCTTGTCCTTGACAATTGCAAGATATGATTTTATTAGACCATTATTGCTATTTTTCCTTGGTCTGCTGTTAAAAAAATCATAATTCCTTTTACGTCCACAGTAATTGCTCAAGATTCTCTTAGGGAAACAACAGATTTTTTCACTTTTGAAAAAGAAAACATTAAAAATGGACTCATGTGGAAACCATATAGAACTTCAAAGCTTTCAAAACTTTAACCTATCCAGCATGTAGACAAGATAGGAGATTTGATCTAAACTCGGCACTACTAGGCTGTTAAACTGGTAAAAAGATGAAATGTCGATTAGATGATCAAGCAGCTAGTCAGAGGGACGATTCAGTTACAGGTGCTATAGTGCATTCAGTCAGTATAGTTGATTCTTAATTGTCATCTTTATTTTCTTGCAGGTTTTTTAAACGCCACTTGTAGTATTAAGAAAGATAAGAGTTAGATAAACCTAACCAGTACTGAAAAACTTTATATTGCCTCAGTATTAATGCTGCCCACTAATAAAAAGGAAATATGTGTTTCAGCATAGTCTCGTATCAGACATTGCCAAGAAACATGCCAAGCCATCGACCTCAAGCTTTACCCCGGTACCCGGAAGGCTACAGAACGCTGCCGCGAAACAGCAAAGCCCGGCCGGAGAGCCTCTGCAGCGTGACGCCGTCAGCGTATGATAGAGCCGTGGGACCAGTAACAGCCGAAGAAAAACGGAGGTCGATGCGCGATGACACGATGTGGCAGCTCTATGAATGGCAGCAACGTCAGTTTTACAATAAGCAAACAACTCTTAGTAGACACAGTACTTTAAGTAGCCCAAAAACTATGATTAATATTTCTGATCAGACGATGCATTCGATTCCCACCTCACCTTCTCATGGTTCAATTGCTGGTTTCCAAGGATATTCCCCGCAGCGGACCTACAGATCAGAAGTGTCTTCACCAGTGCAAAGGGGAGATGTAACTATTGATCGCAGACACAGGACGCATCATACTAAGGTGAAATACTTATTTTAATAGTTAAATATCTTATTTACAAGGATTTGTAGTAGAAAGTGTGCTGTTACTGTGGAACTCATGTTGCGCTGTAGTGTATTTTATTGCAATGAAGATTAAGTTACATCAGTGTTTTCATGGAGAAAAATTTGATTTTAAAAAGCATGTAAAAATCTAAAGATTGTAAACATATATTTTTCTAATACTCTAGGTGAAAACTTGTTTTCTTAATATTACTGTCCACAATACTAGATTTCTCTAAAGGAAAGAAAAGGAGTCAATAGGCAAATTATTCAGAACAGTTTGTTGTATGTGTAGACTTCCCTCTCCCTTCTAGCTTTTTTAGCTGGAACTCTGAGGACTAAAAATCCCAGATTTCTTTCCACATGCTGTTTTGTATTCTTCAGCCACAAGTTTGACTGCCTTGGGTTCCAACAGAAAACCGAGTGTAGTAATTTCTTTTGATGCCATTGAGTTGTTGGGGAGATCACTAAAGAAGATCAGAGTCTATTTGCACACAACCTGAGCGCCTGACTAGCATAACTTTGCTAGTCTTCATCAGTGAAAGGGAGAGACAAAAAATTGCCTGGGTGCCATATGTGGCATGTATCTGCTATATCCGTCATGCTTGTGTTATGCATATTTTTTTAATAGATTGGACATTACATAAAAATTATTCTCTAAGTTGAATGTAAAACTAGAATTTTTATAAAATGCTCCTTTTTGCTAAATCTTTATCTCGAGTGTCTTTATGTCTCTTGATGCAGGAAAAAACATTTAACTGTATCTTAAAGCAGTTTAAAGCTATTACAGTTGTTTACTAAGTCTGCTGTGTGGAAAATTTTTAGGTCTTTATCAACAAAGGAATAATTTTGTTTTGACATCCTTTGTCTTAGCTGCACTGGAAATTCAGTAATCGGTGCTTCTCAGAAATCCGAGATATACCGCTAGGGTCAGTGCCACAGAACACGTGCTTACTTGTCCTCTCAGCCGTGTTTTGCTTTCTCACATTTTTTTTCCTTGTGGAACACTTTATGGTAGTATTTCATTTCGTTTTTAGCATCTTTTATACAAGTCTTATTTACCTTCGGTTTTTCATGCTATTTCGTTTGTGTTTTTTTAGTTACACAATTAACTTTTTCCATTGACTTAGAAGCACAAACCTGTTTTTAAGAGGTGGATAATTTGAAGACTGTTTGAAATCAGTAGGGTAAATTTAAGATTTAAACTCCATCTATACAGAGATCTTAGGTTTTTAAAAAGCTTTCAGTGAGGGCTGAAAAACTAAGATTGTTGTTTACATGGGCTATGATTAGGGCAACAGCTTTGAGGGAAGGACTGTTCATCAAGTGAATGATGAAAGTTTCTAGAAGTTAGAGGCAGGCTGCTCAAGCGTCCTAGATGGTAGATCAGCAGGGAGCATGACTGGCCAAGGCTGTCAGAAATCATAGCAAATTTGCCGTGAGCATGAAGTTCGTTTGACTTTCTTTTAGCATTTAATAGTTGTGGAGTAGATAACTATGGATCATACTGTGCTATTTTGCTTTTGTACAGCATGTCTTTGTGCCTGACAGAAGGTCAATGCCAGCAGGTCTGAGTTTACAGCCTGTTACTCCTCAGAGCCTCCAAGGCAAAACAGTGAGTTGGATTTTTATTTGGTACATCATTTTTTTCCTAAGCGTAATTCTTTAAGTATGAAGAGGCAATGCTGAGGTCTTACTCTGTTCAAAGCTTGTGTTAAATGTAGCCTTCATTTTAACTATTAAGGATTTTTAAAGCAACTAAAGTAGTACTCTGTGGTTACATTGAATTCTGAGAATATTGTGTAGCTGCTGACTCCAGATTTTCTTTGAAAAATACAGCTGATATTTTTATTAATCGTCTTTGATACATTAGAGAAATTCCTGGGAGAGGGTGGAACATCCTAGAACACTTATGTCTCCATTAAGTATTTAGAAAATCCTAGAAGAAAAGTTTACCTTTTTTTTTTGAAAGCTTAAGAATACCAAAACTGGATTTGGAAAAATTATGTCCTTTCTGACATCTCCCATTTTTCTGTGATAGAGTTGAAACTCTCATTGAAGGTATTTCATCAAAGTAATATTGGGGAATACTGTCCACCTTCCTAATTGAAACATGACTCTTAGCCTAAAGCTAAGAAATTGTCCTAAATTCACTACATTTATTTACCAGTTTTTGTCTCCTTTCCGTAATCCTTTGTCCATCTGAAATTACTGTTTGAGACAGTTATGAATTGAGAATACAGATTTTGACTCGTACTGTGTGGGCAACATCTCCCCAGTCAATCCTTCCGCTGCCTTGGCCCCTGTTTCTTGCACTTCCCAGCATGAATCCCTGGCACCTTCAGCAACTTACGGGTTGGCCTTTGGCAGCTGGCGCCTCACCTCTGTGCCTCGTCTTCTGCAGACCTTTCTTTGGGTTCATGGCCCCATCAGCTCTCCTGGGCTCTGCTGCTGAAGCTGGGCTGATGAGCGGGGTAGGGGGCAAGGAGGTCCAAGCTTCTGCCTGTAGAAACGCGAAGTCCTGCCCACAGCACAGTCATTGCAAGGGCCAGAGGAGGAAACCTGTAGGTAGCTCTCTAAACAAAATTCTGTGTTGTGGGTGTTGCAAGAGTCCCAAGAGCTCTATCAAAAGCGCAGCACTTACAGCAATGTCAAACATGGTTGCAACATTATGAATGTCTAGAGAGGAGTAGGATGTTTGATGGGTTCCTCTATGCAAAAAAGTTTCCTTGCAAACATTGAATTTGAGTACCATTAAATAGTTTATTCCTAATGCACTAAAATCAGGCTTTTGCAGAACATACCGAGATGAGTTTTGGTGTTGAAAAAGTGATTCACTGTTTCTTTTGTTTGAAGATACAAGTTACTTTCAATTCTCTTATTTCTAAAAATAGTTTTCTTGTTCTTTGACGGTAATTTTTAGACTAGAATTCTTGTCACTGCTTCTTGGAGAGAACTTGAAAGTGTCTTGTGTAGCAGTCTAGATTCTACGCTTACTTTCTGAGATTAAGTATATTAAATCCAGGTATTGAAAGAGTACTAGAAGAGGAAGATTGGCCATTAGACAGTTTGGCTTTGGTGTTGGATTTCCCTCAAAGCAAACGGTTTTGACAGCTGAAGCTATATGGAAATCCCTTGCTCCCTCTTGTGGGCTACTCAAGTACGAGCTCACAACGGTGCCAGTGTCGCACATTCTCGGGCATTTTTCCTCTTTGTTCTAAGAAACTGGTATTCGTTTTTCAGTAATTTAATATCTGGTTCTATGGGGCTTTTCTCCTTACTTCTTTGCCTTGGGGAATTTCTGGGACTGCAGGCTTTTAGGGCTTTTGTGTCTGGGTTTTCTTTAACTCACAGAACTTGTGGGAAAATCAAAATCCTGGATGAATATTTAACCTCTTATAAGATTGACTTCTGGAGAAGCGTAAGAAAAGGAAAAAAACAGGAACATAACAAAAATACTTGTGATGTGAAGTGTTTTGTTTTCTTTGAAGTGTTGCTAATAGAAGTGGTTCCCAGGAATGGTTCAGGTAGACTTTCCCAAACTGACCTAAACTGGTCTGTGTGGAATTACCTGACAAATACCCATTTCAGTACAACTGTATTTCCATTATATATGTAATTGTGGGCTGTAAATACTATTCTTCATCCCTTCCTGAGGCTGTATCGTACATCTTAGTCATAAAAGTAAAGCAATAACTGAACTGGAAGCCTCAGACCTGAGGAAGGTGGGACAGAGAATGATTTTTGTCTTGCCTGTGCAGTTTTATTTTGTGAAAGATGATTGTTTCTGATGTAGTTCTGCTACTGGAGGAGGGTTTATTTACTCTGAATTTTGATGCATGCATTTGAAGAATTATTTTGGAAACTAGATTTTCTTGAGGGAATTTTTTGTTTCTTTCACCAAGCTCAGATGGCTGTCCATGTACAGACAGTGCTATCCTAAGGGCTGGAATTATCCCCCCCTTCACTTAAGTCAGTATCATCAATTTGATATGCATGTTAGAAGAAGTTTGGGGGCTGTAGACTGCTTTCAATATCCTCACTTTTTTGTCCTTTGTACAGAGTGTTACAATATTACAGAGTTTTTAATAGTTTAAACTTAACCCTTCATTATACATATTTGAAAGTGGTCAATTTGGGAAAAATACTGTATCTTTTGTTGTATCGCTATAGAAAGTTTTTGTAAGAAGGCTACTAAGAACCCTTATTTTAATGAAGTGTTGTTCAGGATACCAATTAACCTGTTTTCTACTCTTTGGCTTCTCACGCTGCACTCCTTCAGCCAGAGGAGCTCACGCTGCTGCTAATAAAGCTGAGACGGCAGCAAGCTGAACTGAGTAGTATCCGGGAACACACACTAGCACAGCTCATGCAACTAAAACTTGAGGCCAGCAGCCCAAAGGTCAGCTATAAAGCAATGTGTGTCATGTACCATGCTCACTAACCTGTAGTCATTCATTAACCAAAGTTTGCATTGTACCATTAGTGCAAAATTTTCTGACTACTGTGGGAGTAAAATAGAGTAACATTGATGATTTGTGTACATGATGTGCTGCTATTAACCCTTTGAGGTTTGACTCATGGCTTTTTTTAAATTAGCTGAGTCAAAATTACAGACGAATATTTAAAAATATATTGTAGTTAAGCTTAAAGTTTTTTAACCTGTTGGTGTTATAAACAAAATTAGTAGGAATAGAACATGAAATTGATTTATTGTTCATACTGCTTCATATCAGATACAATCTTATTTGTAATCTGTGTATGAAAATCAGGACATGTTTAAAACACAGGTTTATCAAAGGGTTTATAGCTGTCTGTGTAGTAGACATTTACATAAGCTTATTGTATTTCTTATGTCAAACCAAAATGTACTGTAGTAGTTCATAGTCTTGATTCATGGCAAACTTTCATCATTTCTGTTTCGGGATCAAAACTTGTTAAAAGATCACAAAAACCAAAAGCAGATAAAAGCAGCATTGTATTTCTATGTCTTTTAAAGCTCTTTTCATGCATTCTACACCTTCTGTCCCTTTCCTTTCTCCCTGACTGCTGCCTGCTAGAATGAGGTTCTTTCACATCACCTTCAAAGGAATGCCATATATTTGGATCATCAGGTGGGCTTTGCAGTTTTCTTGTGTGTTTACATTTCTTAATGCTTCTTGCCTGCTCCTATCAAGCTGGAAATATTTGGGGAGAAGGATTTTCAGTGCTTTTTATGAAGTTGGATATTTAATAAGTGCCCTTTTTAAGTAGCACAGAATATCTTAATCGATTACAAATTTGACATGTAATGGGAAAAAACCCCACTCAATTTAAAATTCATCAGAATACAGTAGCCACTAACCAATTAATTTTTCTGTTCTTCATTTCTTTCTTATAATAACACTAACTGTAGCATTTCACCATCCTTAACCAAAGTTGTAATATATTTCCAAGCTCATATGACACACATGCAATTTATAGAAAACTAGCACTTCTGATCATTTTAGTTTTCTGAATGAAGAAGATTTAGATGTTTCTACAGGACATTAAATGAAAGAGAAGTCAAACATGAAGAAATGGTTTAAACAAGTCGTAGCATGGATTATTACTTTTTCTCCTTTTACTCACTTATTTCTTAAAGATTTATATAAGATTTTACTTCTTTACAATTTCTGGTAACTTACGGAGTGAGGGTATAATTCTGTCTTCACTAGCATAATTGAATGCCAAGTAAAGAATCATGATATCATCTACCTCTTTTTGTGGCTTGGTTGCATGATCAAATGGGACTTCTGTAGAAGTTGCGTGTGAGAAGTTTTTAAATGGGAAATTTTAGCTAGCACTTACAAAAGGCAGCCGTAAGTCCTTAGAAGAAGTATAAGCAACTAGGTGTCTGTTAGCTAAAAATATAAAAATCTCTACTTCTCTTTTTCTAATATTCTTTCTTCTAATGAAATTTTTCAGCCTTACACTTAAGACCAACTGTTCTTAGAACTTTCAATGTCCTACGTGTTGCTGTAATAGGATTTCAGTGAGTTACTAAAAAACACACATGCGGATGGATACACACACACACACCCCCCACACACACACATGCTTGGTTCGCCCAGTGACTTTATTTTCATGTTATCTGTTGGAAACAAGGTGCGAATTGTGACCAGTTCCATTAGATGACAGTGCATATCGAAATATCTCTGTCTTGTCTTAAGGGGCTGCAGGAGATCCAAAACAGTAGGGGAAAACTGCTTGCTAAATGAGTCAAAAATATTTCATCCAACTCAAATATTTCCAGTTTATAATGTTTTGGAATAAGAGAATAATTCTGTCTTCAACAGTGTAATTCATTGCCAAGAAAGGATAACTGTCCATGTGAAGTGTAAAATTAGGTACCATGCTGTTGCTTGATTAGCCCAGCTTGTGAGTGTAATAGACAGGATTAAATGGAGAGAATTGCCTATGTATAACGTGCAAAGTGGTAAAAAGGATTTTCTTTTTACTTGCATAAGATAAAATTTAGAAATGTGATGTGATAAACATTAATTTAGGGAAGTGTCTAAATCTTATAAATGTACCATAATTACCCCTACCAGAGATGCAAGAAATCACTGCACTTCTTACAGTAAGAAACCATTATCAAGTCTAAAATATACTACCTTAATCACAAAATGCATGGAATGCACAACCTGCATTCATAAGCAGGTTGGAATACTTGTCCCAATTTCTGATCTTTTTTTTTTTTCTTTTTTTCTCTTGATTTAATATAACTCTGCCAGCTACCTGTATGAAATAAATCCCCTGAGAGTCTTTTTGCTTTGAGTACCACTGCTTCTAGGGGTGGTATCTCATTTATATCTTTTTATTACTTTGTCCATTATCAGTTTTTCTTTATGATGGGAAGAAAAAAAATCAGTTTCTTTTAGTCTAATTAAGGCCTTTTCCTCCTTGTTACTTCTATCTGTAACCAGCTTGCATAATCACTTGCCCTCTTTGAATTTTAAATGTCTAGTGAACTTAAATTAGGTATTTCCACTCGTATTTAATCTCTGAAAATAGTGTCAAAACCGGCTTTGCCCTAGAGCATGTGGCGGAACTCCAGTCCTGTTATTTTCAGCTCTCTCCTTTTTGGTCACAAAGAATTCAGTACCGTGCATACAATGATTAGTAAGTTTTTCAGGCAGACTGGAGTTCCTGTGTAGGGAGGATGACTTTCATGCTCCTGCAGTAAGTTGTTGTCTGCTGGTTAGGTGGCTTTCTTATCAAGAGTCCGGAATATCCCATAGCCTTTTTAAAATCATGCTTCATTTTTGTACTGATGTTTCCTTTTGAGATGGTTAGAAATTGAAATTCTTATGTTACACTTTTTTGGTGTTTTTGTATTACGCTTTCAGAATTTTTGTTGTTGTTGTTGGAGTTCAGAGATGGGGGGGAAAAAAAGATTGAAAAGACTGACACACATATACCCAACCATATGATTTCTTTGATGTCTTACAGCCAAAGACATCAAAGCATCCTTTTTTTTTTCAAGCGAGGTTGTGAACCACTCTGCTGGCTCAAGGTTTGTAGAGAGGCGGCAGAGAGACTCGTCTGGCTTTCAGGTGGTTCTTTGGACATAGCTAGCGACCCTAGGCCATGATGGTTTGTGTGCCAACGTGTTACGAGGGCACATATAGTCTCAGCCTTCTGCATTATCAAATTTGAAGAGATCACTTATTGTGTATTACTAAATCCAAGCTATCAGTTACCTTAATGAATTTGTACCCAGTAATTGCGATAACAGTAACAAAAAGTGAGAACATAATCTTTTTCAGCTAAAAGCTAGACACACCGTTTTTCTCCCTTGAAAATAAAGCCATGGCAGGAGGTCCCACTTGAATCTTTTTGTTACTACGGAGAATGCCAGCAAACCAGTCTCTTAGACTTCTGAATTTTATGTTGATAGTAAAACTTTTCTTTGGCTGAAAAAACCTTTTCTACTGAGCTTAAGCTATCTATGTGAAACTCTCCGTGAGTGTTGTCATATTGATCTCAGCATATCCCAGGCTGGTTTGTCACAGTAGAAGCTCTACCAAATTTCATGTAATCTTTCATTCCATGCCCCCCTCCCTTTTTTTTTTGAAATGCTATTTTCATAAATAGTTTAGGTGTTACGTAGTTCATATACTTCTCCTGGTACTTTCATTTTTAGTTTCTTTCGGTTTTCAAAGGGTGCATAAAAATAAACAGAACTTGAAGCTGTCAAATAAAGGAGTGGAGGTCCCACAGCCAGCATCCATACTGTCTGGGTGTTTCTCCTTTTCACCACCCTCTTTCTGAGATGCTGAAGGTGGTGTTCTGGGAAAAAGTAGTAAATTCAGGGAGGCTGGAACAGTACAAGGGGGTTTGGCTGGAGCTGACAGATCCCCTGTATTATATCTGATACCTTGTGTTTCAGCCTAAAATTCTATGTTCTATGTTAGCAGTATATAGGATACTACTCTTACCTGCATTTTTCAGATTATCTGGAAAAGGTAGAGCGAGCTGACTGAGCCACCACTGTTGTTCTTTCTGCTGGTTCTTTTCTTCACATTACCCTCTCCAGAGGTAGAAGGGAGGCTCCAGGGCAGGGGCTCTGCAGGGTGAAAAAAATGCTGTGCTGGAGGCAGCATTGCTATAAAAAGAAGGCAGGAAGGAAAAGTGCTTTTTCCTTCTTCTTTTTGGACAGAAGATGAAAGAGCAGAGGAAAGGTAGGAGCAAAGCGTGGTTAGGTCCTGTTGCCACTGCTGAGCTCAGTCTTTTGTCACCCATGACATACGGCCTTACCTGATCAGTGAGGTCAGCCACCCTGGTAGGGAGCTACTGTTCCAGCTGATTGCTGCCACCAGAGCAGCACGTACTGAAATGTCATCTGTGATCTGTGCAGGGTGTTATCAAACACAGAAGAGAACTTAGGAAAAGGAAGGAAGAGAAAAATTGTCAATAGCTTGGCTTTACAGTTCAAAACACAAAACACCCGCTCATAAATAATGTAGCTGTTCGTGTAAATCATATGTTAAGGAGGTGTTTTTCTCATTGTTTCCAACTGGAAAATGCTTTTATGTACTACATCAGTAAAGATAAAAGCAAAGATCAAGCATCACATCTGGGGGGAAAAAGTTATTTAGTAGAAGTAGTAAGTGATAAAGCCAAGACTGATGGATTTTATTTGGTTTTATTGCTGTGTTGCTGTGTGGCATCAGGCAGTTGACACTTCAGTTTGCTTATGAAAATCTTAATTCCAATTTTTGTGACGTCTTTAATTGGAGAGACTCTGTGACTAGGATGCTATTAGTATTACACATCGGATCTAACAGGTCCTTTACTGTACAAAAATAATATTTTTTTTTTCTGAAGTGAGAGAAAATCAAGGCTTGTTTCTGTTACGAACAAGCAAATATTTTTCCTTAAGCTGTTTGTTGAATGTGAATAGTGTCCAGCTTTAGTTTGCGAGTAGCCTCATGGCAATGCTTTAGGAACAGAAAATAGGTGTCCTCTTCACCCTTTAGAGCATGGGACTTGCCATTGTGTCCCGTGTAACTCTGGTTTACTTTGCCAGTTCTTCAGTACGCATTGCCTTGTATGTGCACTGGCTTTAGTTAACAGAAGTTTGTGACAGATACATATTCCCTCAAGAACTTAACTTCTCAATAGTTAAATGTCAGTATTTGTTGGAAACATTATTTCCTAAAGGGGAAAATAGCTTGCTATATTTGACTGCTACAAAGGCTCTTTGGTTGGCATTACTTTACCAGTTATCTGGGTTTTGATCTTTGTTCCATAAGGGCTTAAGGAACTGGAGCTTTTCTAGAAATAACTGGGCTTTGCAAATGGTGTTAGATAAGCACGGTTGAGCACCGATGGTAGTAAAAATATTGGAAGTCCTATAAATCAAAGTTGGAGCTGGCTGGAGGACAAAATATTATTTCAGAACATCTTTTGAGCAAATCCACTTTGCTTCTTTTCTAATCTGGATGAAAACAATCTTTGAACAGTTCCACAGAAATTAATTCTGACTTTGGCTGTTATCAGTCAGAAAGAAAAAAACTGAAATATTGTGAAAAAGAATTTGCCAGAATTAGCCAGGTGTTGAAATCCTCCTAATAAAAATGCATCCAAACCAGTATATTCCTAATAAAATATTTCAGCCTCAGAGCAAATTTTCCTTTGCAAATATTTCAGTTGGCTGTAGTTTTATTGCTTGGCTTTGGACCTTATTGTTGATCTTACTGCTGCAATATCTTTTGGTATCACCTGGTGCACCCGCTCTCTGGGCAAAGTTTTGATGTAAAGGGAGTACAACTTCTTGTGTCAGTTCTAGTTTTCTGTTTCTGTATACGGTAGGTGATGGAGCAGATGGGAGAGGTTGCTTGTTTAGGCTTTTCCCTGCCTTGAAGAAGCAGAGAATAAGTTTGCCTGCTTAAGATAAGGTACTCTTTATTGGGTGGGTAACTTATCAGCTGATCAGACTTTACTATGTATAAAAAACAACAACAACAACAAAAAGGTCCTCAGGTCCTCTATCTGTAACCAAAAAAATGTGTTTCCCATAAGGAGAAAAAAAAAATACTTCTCCAAATGTACAAGTTAGTATTTTTCCTAAATAATTAGGGGCAAGAAATTCCAAAAGGCATCAAAAACTCAGGCTTTCTGTTGTTGCCTTTCGATCTGTGAAACAAAACCTTGCCATGCAAATTCGTGGTGAGTACATAGCTATGCATGAAGACAGAATGAAAGATCATAAATATTAATACACATGCTTCTTTCCCGTGTAACCATACTTGAAGCAGGTTTTGCTAAAATTCCCTGAAGTTTCTGACAGGTCCTAAAGTTTCCAACAAAAATAGGAGGGGGATTGTGCATTAAGTGACCTTTCAGTTTCTTTTGGAGAGGAAAATTGTATGTTTTCATAATATTTCCCTTACTGTTAGGAAAGTCTCCTTTTTAAAACAAAAAATCCCATATTATTTTCTGTGTTGCATATTTTTCTGAAATCCTACATGTGTGCAGCTTTTTTACTGTAGTAATCAAAGTATGTGGTTTTGACATTTGCACACATATCGGCAAATACTAATCATGATAGAAAATGTCTGACCAGTTCCAAAATAGTTTCACACCCATGGAGAAATACAATGACTAATGATTTAAAGTTCCTAAGCATATAAATCAGTGCAGTATATAAAGGCATTTTGTGATACATGAACATAAATCTAAAACTTGCTTCAATATTCAGAGGTTGAGAATGCTTGTATCATTTTTAATATGCATTGAGATTATAAATCTATAATTTAGAAGGTTTTCTGATAAAGGTTCGAGTGTTCCTACTGCATAATCCGATAATACTTTTCATTACAGTATTGTGCAAAGCCAGGCTTACTTTAAGCATTTTTATTTTTAAAAGGGGAGAGTGTTGCTGAATAAATATTACATGGGTTTTGAGCATTTGTGTGGTTTTGATAGATTTGTTTGATATTATTAAACTTTTCAGATGTTGTTATTACTGAATGATGGAATATATAAAAAGCATGGGATAAAATGTAATCTACTGCATTATTAGAAAAAATTAAAGTAGAGGCTATATTTTACAGTGTCGTCTTTCAAATCTAGCCATGCTGTAAACTGATGTTTGCTGTATGCTCCTCCTGATTTGAAATAGATGAAAGAGAATGAACCTTTAATCACCATGGTTCACACTATGATTGAGAACTCGGCGCTAAGACCGCAACTGTACCACCAAGTAAGGTCTTGGATAGTGAATGAAACTGCTTTATCATCTGCGAAAATTTTCCTTAGTGACAGTTTTGGTTGTTCCTCAGATTTATTCATAACATTGGTGTTTCTCTTCTTTGCTTTGGAAAACCACAAGTCATCCATGCTGTATAAAATGCTGCAGTATCGTTAGCATGGCTTTTGCTGCGTTTTTGTTGTTAAGTATTAAATGTACACTTTTGGATAACTTTTTCTGTCTAGATGATTTAATTAGTTCATGTTTGATGCAGGTGTCCAGTAAATTCATAAAACTTCCAATAAGCTTCCAACATTTGTCTTAGCATGATTCTCTGCAATTAGTGTTCAAAGGTGCTTCTTTCTTTTGACCACTACGAAAGCATGTGAGTGGTGTTTACCTGGTCATTTCTGGCAATTTTTTGTTCTAGGAAGTGGATTTACAAGTTTTTCTTTGCACCTACCAAGCCTTTAGCCACTGAAGAAAGGAAGGATCAAAATTACTTTGATCTGGGAACTGTAAATCCAAAAGGCAGTGTCTGTTCATAAAGTCACAGCAGGCTTAACCGTGCACACTTACAGAGTATCTAGTGATGGTTGTGAATGGTAAGATGGAAGAAGAATCAGAAATGTGAATGGAAATATTGTCTGTGAGTTGAGACCTGCATTAACTTATGAGCATGGCCAATATGTATCCATTGGCACTGCAGCGTCCGGGGGATACTGGGGCTTAACTGAATAGCTCCTGTCACATCAGGGAATGTTTCAGAAGTTTCTAGCCTCAACTGCAACAATGATGTTCTTAACTTAAAAGACTACGATATTTTGCAGCAGATGAGGTGTGCAACTCTGGCTGCTAGTCAGAAATGAATACCTGACCAGTTCCCTCACACTTGCATTTATGCTCTTGTGAGCCAAAATGACTATAAAGATTGCATAGTTTGAAGGAGACATTCTGCCACATAGAACAGTCATTTATTAGTGATTAATGCTTTGCCATGTTTCTGAGAAATGCTGCAGCTTAATTTCATGTTTCATTTTTTATTGGAAGTCAACTCCACGTTGTAGATTTGCTTGTGAGCCAGAGAAGTTGCAAGAAAAAATCTCAGCTTTCCAAAAGAAATTGGGTTGTGAGTGACTTTGATTTCAGGATCGTCCAATTTGTACTCCTGTGTGCAAAACAGGAGCTTTAACATGGAACCTGAAGGAGCTATTTGGCAGAGGAGTGGGCAAAGTAAGGTGCCCTCAAGTCCTAAATGAAATTGTTTTTTATTGTGTTTGTTTTTTGTCAAAGAAGCCTAGCCGTTACGATTTTTTTGAAAACAAATCAGTTTTCTGTGATAGAGTATGTAAGACATAAGTCAACATACAATATAATGCACAGAGGGGCTTTGGATGTGTGGGGGTAAATTTGCTCAGCTGCTATTAGTATAGTTGTGCCTGGGCTGATCTGCCCTCTCAGTTAGGGATAGCCATAAATTTCAGAGTGCTGTCTCGATGAAGCTATGCTGCCAGCTAAGGTATCGCTACACAGCACTGCCTTCGCCTTGTAGATCTACCTGCTGCTTCGGATTTGACACTGAATAAGCACCTTTTTTGACATTCTTGTCAAAGAAACAGTGACTGGAACAGGTCATGAAGACCAAATGACCTTTTGTCACTAGAGATGGGGTCTTTTCAGGTCAGAGCGTTTGTGACATGTTGGCAGGCTTGTGCAGAAGAACCCATGTGTTCCATAAACTGGAGAATGGCAAGACTTTCTGCTCTCACAGACGAGGTTTCCTATACAAAATACTGCATTAAAATTTCACTGCCTAAATAAGTCTTCTAAACCTTTCTGCTCTACAGATTGTACTGTAAATTTACAAATATAAGCCAGGGCGAGGATTCCATATGTACAGACAAGAACAACAGAAGCTTTTACAGCCTGCACCCATTTCTACCTTGGGTTTTTCTGTTTCTTTCTAATACTAGGTGAGGAGTGTTAATCTTTTAAAGCAGTATATTCTGATTTTAAAAAGCAGAATTATCCTCAGTTCCTCTTATGTGTGTGAGTTCCCTAAAGGGAGAAAAATTAAAATCTGAGTGCAGCAAGGTAACATCCATTTGCTTGTCTAAGGACATCTTATATTGTGTCCATTGTGGTAGATTTATCCACTTCTCCGATTCATCTGGTACTGGCGTTTGATGGAATGGGGACTGTGCAGTGAGACTGTAAAGCAGCTGAAAAATCGTTTCTAACATCAGACAAAGGTTCAGTTAAGGTCACTTTACCTTTTCACATGTGAGATACACGTTTGGCCAAACTCTGCATGTGGAGTTGGCCTTTTAGAAATGCTAAGTTCTGTTGGTAGGTACTCAGGGTCCTGCTCCTTGATGTTTGGGAGCTGTGCGGTGTATTTCACCATGCTAAGAGGAATGGACATTTTTGTATTTGAGTAGGTAAATGTTGGGGAAAAGTGTGGAAGTCAGCAGCAAGTCATATTGGTGTTTCAGTAGGTGGCACTCTTCCTCTGAGGTTACTGTCCTGGGGAAGGATTTGTAGGAACTATTTGATGAGAGGGACGTTTGCTGAATGTGACATAAAATACATTTCAAAACTTGATCATTGGAGCTCTTACAATGTGTTTTCTGGGGTGATGAAGTCATTGTCCTTACTTGTAATATGTAATTCCACTTTGTCTACTGTGAATTCCGCTCATAATTCCAGTAGGATGTGATAGCATTCTGCACTTTTTGCCTTAAGCTGATTTGTATATGCGCTGTGGAAAGAGAAGCAGCTGTTTTGTCAGAGATGGATTAAGTGTTTCATAGTATTTTTAGAGTTTTTACACTAAGTCTCCATAAAATGTTGCAGTAGAAACGTTGAAATGAAGGGGCTCTCCAGTAGTGCCTATTGCACGCAACTGGTACCACTGACAAAAGCAAAAAGTTCGCAGCAATTTTAGGAGTATGATAGGGTTTTAATAAGAAGAATTAGCACGTGCGTAGTGTTCTTTGAAAGTGTGTTTTTGTTTTCTGAATACTGAAAATATATTTCTTTTAGGAGATAGGCAGGGATAAATAAGTATGCTGAATTGGCAAGGTATTTGAAACTTGGCTATAATTAAGATTGAAATGCCAAATAAATAAATGTCTCTCTTTAAAAAAAAAAAAATTAAAAAGTGTGAAAAATACTGGCTTGAAAAAATAGCATTACATTTTTCCAGGCAAGCTATATAAAATGCTGAGCAGTGTCTTGGGAAGATGTATTTATCTAGTAGGGGATAATCTTTCTTCTGTAAAATCTTTCTGTTGTAAAATATAACTAGGTTTTCTCTGCAAGTTAAGGACATTTGGCCATGTTTATGAGTTTTTTTAAATATTTCCATTCCTCATTTTTCTCTCATTGTGATAAAATCAACAGTTAAAAAACGCAACTCTACAATAGTAGGAGTTTAAGTAAATATCCTAAGTTTTGTGACATTCATGAGGTGCTAAAGTGCTGTGGCTTTTTTCGTGTTCCAACACTCATTTCCATAAAATGTCCATTTCAAAGAAAGTTACTGTGTGGTTTTAATACACTATACATACTTTTAAATTGTCACCAGGTGTATTTGCATGAGGTATGTGGACATAATGTCTGGAAATGAAACACTTAAGTGTGTTGAAGATTTACTGTATGTTTGGAATGCTTGTCTAATTAACCCTTCCCTACTCCTTTTATTTGTAAGCGTCCTTTAACATGGACTTGTGTTTTTATAGTCTTTCTTGCACTATTAAGTCATGATGACCTAATTATGACAGATACATGAAAGGAAAGCATCTATATTGGAACTCAAGGCACACATGGTTTTATTTAAATAGAATACGACGGTTGATAGTGTTATGCCAGTACTTGCTGTGTAGGACATTGAGTAGTTACTGTCAGTGACACTCCGTTCTAAAATGGGGAGCTACCTTTTTCATGTAAAATATTTTTAAATCTTGTCACTGGTCAGTTCAGAGACTGAGAGAGTTAAGAACTTAATGTGAGGGGCTGTATGTAAGTAGTTTGAGGATACCTTACATGCTGACTGGCATGAGGTGACAAGTTTGCCTAGGTCGAAAGATAAACCAGAAGGGCTTCCATTGATGGCATTTCTGGTAATACTCTGGGGGGGAGGGAATCCATAGGAGAAAGTAGGCAGAAAGGTATTTGGTGGAACTTACTGGGCATACGTCTGTTACGAGGTATTCTACATGTATTTTGTATACTTAGGTCATTCTGTTCTGATTTCAGATTCCCATCAGAATATCCTCCTTGTGAATGCACTTGACCTTAGTGGGCCTAGAATGGTTAATTCCAAGTAGATTGAGTCCCTGTGTTTAGAATGCACGTAAGAGAACGTACACAATGATGTATAACTGTGCCTAGGTGTACTCTGGCAGTTTCATCTTCCTACATAATCCAGGTTTGATTGAGTTAGTTGGACATCTTTAAAAATCCGCTTTGCGTTAGAAACGTAGCCTGTTAAGTTAATGCAACTTTCTACTGACAGTCTGCTTGACATTCCACTTACTTATCTTCATTAACACATATTGGCTAAAAATACATCGTTCAATGTGGTATGTTTGACTTCCAAGCAAAAGCTGATTTCTGCATTAAAGCTCTTAAGCTGTACAGTAGTTTCATTTTCATAGTCCAATTAAGTTGTTTTATGGCAATATTATTCTTCTTTATAGTTAACACAAGAAGAGTGTAGGGGTACACTATACAAATATAGAACTGAAGAGCTGGATATTGATGTAAGTAATTTGTATTTTTTTCTTCCCTGGAAATGTTGGTATTTGTCTCTTGATAATAATTTCCCCCTTGACTTTTGGGTTTGAAATGCAGTTCGTATAGGTGATTACTCACAGAAATTGCTTTGTGAAATTGAGGTACATAAGATTATTTTTGTAATAAGCTTCTAACTTGCAGGAAGTATTACCCTTTAGGCTGAAATTTCAAGTATTATATCTGTTCAAAGGTGAATTGCTTCTAGAAAGGAATGACTTACTTTAGAAGGGAACAACTCTGTAGCTGTAGTTCAGCTATAAGCATGGGACATGTAATTTCTGAGGAAATATGACCGACACTACAAAACTGAACTTTGGCATGGGTAGGTACCATTCAGAGTACTGGGTTGCTAATTACTAAAGAAAAGGGCTTTGGTGTTTAAAGTAAGTTTTAAAATCAGTGGTGAAAAATACACACATACAGTCATACTGTATATGCATACATATGCATGTCTAGTCATTCTTGCACAATGCAAGCAAGAGTAGAGATACTGATTGAAGGGTTGTTATTCGAAGAGTAAAAAAGAAAGTAGGTTTCCAATGTTATATTAGAGTTAAAAAGTCAGAGCAGCACAAAATGAACAAAAAAAAAAAGTTCAAATAGAAAAGTAAACTGGTTCAAATTGGTTAGAGTGCACTGAACAGTAATTTGCTCAAACTGGAGCTGGAGTGGAACAGTTTTAGTCATAGCCAAGCCTCGACTGGAGGTAAAATGGAGCAGAACATGGATAGTATTAGTAACTAACTAGTAAAAACCTGAAATAAACCATGGGAAAGACTGTAAATGTATGTGATATTCTTTATAGTGCTGAGGAATATGTAAATTAAAATGGTATTTAGTACCTATTATTAAGTTGTAAAGATTTAGCTGGAGAATCATAAATTATGTGTTTTGAGCCATGCTGTTTCAAGTCATAATAACACTTATTTCATCGTATCTTAAGAGGGTTTGTTAAGAGTAATTTGAAAATACAACACTGATGTCTTCAGTTTTAGAAATCATGTTTTGTGGTAATAAAATTTTATATAGATTTTTCTTTGATCAAGTTATGTTTTGATTGATGAAGATGTTAAAAATGAAATCCTAATTGCATCATTTTCTGTTACATACCAGGCTAAGCTTAGCCGTTTATGTGAACAAGATAAAGTTGTACAAGCACTGGAAGAGAAGCTTCAACAGCTACACAAGGAGAAAGTAGGACAATTGTATTTATTACCTAAAGTGGATGTTATTTTACATGCTTATTATCAGAACGTTGGTAACTGAAATAAAATGAAAATCAGCCCAATGATGCAGAACATTAAAAATAATTCTTTTTATTATAATAGTACACGCTTGAACAAGCTTTGCTATCAGCAAGTCAGGAGATAGAAATGAATGCAGATAATCCCGCAGCCATACAAAATGTAGTCTTGCAGAGAGATGACTTGCAGAACGGACTACTTAGCACTTGTCGAGAAGTATCACGAGCTACTGCAGTAAGTAACATGTTCTTGCCAGTATAACTCCATGAAGTGTTAAACGATCATCTTCATATTCTTACTTGGGTTGTCTTTGATTGTTTTTCATTACGTTCCAACAAAACTCGGTTGTCTTTTACTTGCTTGTAATTTTGTCAAAGGCAGCTGGAAAGTGAACTTTCCACTATATTCATTGAGTAGTCTTTCTTTA
>Ga0065711_1026824_pt1 | contig 58916 bp, 27 predicted proteins | sample Hoacrofraction12_FD_59098 | JGI IMG/M metagenome (GOLD analysis project Ga0065711, IMG submission 59098) | Hoatzin crop microbial communities from Cojedes, Venezuela - Epithelial fraction 12 v2 (version 2) | ecosystem: Host-associated > Birds > Digestive system > Esophagus > Crop | place... | reverse complement strand
GGTTTCTGCCTCTTTCTTTCCATTCTCCTCCGCATGCCGGCGGGGGGAGGGGCGGCCGCGTGGCGCTTTTGTTGCCGGCGGCAGCCGAAACCAAAACACTTAGGGATTACTAAGGGACTTTTCAAATGATACACTTCACAGATGCTTTTCTGTATTGCAAGATAAAGATATGCTGCTGTCTGTCCTTAAAACCTCCACGATCTTTTTACCTGCCTCAACTTCACAGGTTATTCTTATATTTGACATGGCAGTGAAGAGTTGGGGGTTTTAACCACTGGCTCAGCTGCTGTCTTTATTACATACGTCAGCATTACTCCATGATTTTATTGTGAAGTCAACATATACTCTTACCTACACAGAATCCCACTGCTGCCTCCTGACGTTAGTGAAAGAATTTAACTGTTCTCTTCCGTGCATTGAAGACAGACAGAGAGGGATAGAGAACCCAAAATCTTAGCTTTGAACAGACTCAAACATCATGCACATTAACATTTAGTTAATTTAAGTTTAAATTTAAGTTCCGTGGTTCTCCTCTTCCTATAAAATGAGTACAGGTATTTTCTGATAACTAATTCTCCTCAGCCATATATATTTGGAGTTTGTTTGATCCGTGTGTATTATGAAGAACCTTATACTACTCAAGAACTAGTGTAAATTTTATAAGGACAAAATCAGGTCAAAATTTCAATTTTTACTTACTGAAATAGCAGCACAATTTTTCAGGGATATTGTTGCTTTTTATCAGCCTGTTCTCAGTTGATACACAAGGCTAGATAACTACCTTGCCTTGCCTTCCCTTCCCTTTACTCATAGAGAAAAAATGTACAATGAAAGTGTTATGCTACCTTTCCATTACTGCACTCACCTGAAATCTGCATCACAAGTGCACAAAAGTATGTCAGTCTCTTTCTATATAGACACATACATGTATATATAGTTGTGGTTATTTACATGCCAGTCCTTGTTTTTTCCTCTGTGCCACTCCATATTCTGTGCAGACACACAAGCACACAAGATTGTGTTTTTTAGTAACTGCATAAAGCCATTAAGTTCATTCTTAAATCACCTAAACATTTCCAAAAGCAGGTCAGTCAAATTCCTTAAAACCCATGCCAAATTCATTAAAATGTTACCGCTGGAAAAATAAACAAAAAGTAAAGCAAAAAAAAAAAATTAACATTTTGTTTTCATCTTTGAGAAAACAGATATTGTCCTTTTCTTCTAAAACAGACATTTAATTTAGAAGTATTTTTACGAAAATAGATTGAGGAACCCGAAAATTGAATCTAAGTATTTCATGTCAGATAAAAGAAACACTAGGTCGTACTGCCATGCTAGGACAAGACTCTGGTAACCATTCTGTCATTCTGTATGAATATTTAGTTTTCATCAAAAAGCTCTTTCTCCAACACAGATATCACAGTGGGCAACAGCCTACTTCAGTTCTCAAACTAAAAAAAAGCCATACTTCCCTATGATATGCTCCTTTAAATCTATTTTATCTACCATTCTGGTACAGTCTGCTTCCTTATGACCCAGAATGACAGGAGCATCTGCAGGAAAAGGAAAAACATACGCCTGGCTACCACCATGCACCCGCAGCCTGGCAGGGTACAGCAAAGCATATTCCAGGGCTACGACTTCCATGTTCATTTCAACTGTTCCAAGCATCCTCCAGTGCAGAAAAACAACATGACTTTAGGGGATTTTATTTACTTTGGTAGTTTTCTACATGAGATTAACATTTTTGTTTACAACCTTTATCTCTTCAAACATGCAATTCATTACCAAATTTTTCATATCTCATTATCATAGTCTGAATATTCCCTAAGCTGTGATAGTTATTATTTATGCTTGGTTGATGAAATATTTGGCTTGTCATACACTAGGATAGATTTTGAAATGAAAACTCACCATGTCAACTTTATATTTATTTGTCCAAATTCTCCCCCTGTCCTAAATAATATCTCAGACTTGGAGAAATGAGTAAAGAATTTTAATTTTAGTTTTTCCTCTCTTTCTTACAAAAATATGTGGGTTCTTTACACTACAAATTTCATTCAAATAAAAGAAAGGGCAGCGTCTTGGGATGACTGAGTTATTGCTTTTCCAATATTTTAGTATTTTGTGTGTAGTTTACATTTAATTTGCATGTGCAAGATTATTAAATATACAGGGAAACAACAGATTACTCTCTGTCAATCCATATTTTGTGGACTGTTCAGCACAGACTAAAGTTTAAGCTGTTTCATCAAATTACTACTCTCAGCATTATGGAATTATAAATCAATTAACATAATAAAAACAATTTATAGATCTGAAATAAAATGTCAATTTAATGACTAACGGTTGAATCGTAATTTAGACACTATGAAGCTGGTAGTGAATCTGACTTGGACAGATGCCTTCCCAGTCTGTATTTCATGAGAGCTTTGAAAGAACTTGAACAGTTTCATAAAACTGGATGACATTTCTTCTGTTTGAATTGATTCATGGTGGTGGTCATTTATTTACTCTCAAAAAATATCCATTGCAGTTTTTGCTAAATGTTGTTAGGATATATGACTTGTGCCCTTAGTTTCACACTCCTATATCCTGTTAAACATAAAGCAAAATTCTGAACAATACTTCTCAGACATCTCACATTGTCCTTCAAGTCCCAGTACTGCTCCTGTTTCTGACATCTGTGCTTCTGATTTTGCTGGCATGTAAAATTACAGTATTACAATTATTACCATATTACAGAACTGATTCAGTTTAAAATACTGGATGTACTGGTAGATTATTTCTTCCTTATTTTATTCCTTGTGTTTATGTTCTCTTTGGGGTATACAGCTTCAGAGTACAAATGCCCTTCAGTTATCTTCTCTCCTTTTTTATTTGCTTAGCTTTCAACCAAGTGCATGCGAGTTTTCCACTTCTATATTACATACTCACTTAATTTTATCCAACTGCACCAGGAAAACTCCAAGAAATTCTTCAATAAGGTGCCATGCAAAGAGCTGTTAATTATTCAGCACAATTATAAAATGCATAGGACTATATACTGAAGGTTGTCCTAATTTTAACTAATGTCATCATCAAGATTTGTCCTCGGTACAGAGAAGATCCTTACCACTTGCAAGGATGAGAAGCTGAAATGACTAAATATGTCTGTGCAATTAAATAACATTCTCAAGTTGCCATACTGAAGCATTTCTGAAAAGTGCGTTGTTCAAAGGTGTTCTGGAGGAGAGCTCAAAGAATGTCCAGAATTGCTGTCTACTTATTACACAAGCATTAACCCATCCATTTTACAGAACTGCACCTCTGAATTTTGTACCTAAAACTCAGACTCTGATAATCTTTGTCTAAAATAAACCTTAGGTTTATTATTATTCTGTTAGCAATACTTTAATATTTATTTTAATCTATGTTTATTATCTTGCTACATTAAAGACAGTTGATAAGAGATGGTCACAATAATTGTTTCATGGAAATGGAAAGACAGAAGTTCCAGTGTGCTACTGTGTATCTATTCAGAAACTGCTCTGTAAGGTAGAAATTTATCATATTAACAAACCTTGCGGATACAGGTCTCGTATAGGAATCTGCTACTCTATGGCCTTACATCAAATCACTGGACCTATCATGATTTACAAATTCTGTTTACACCCAGGAATGGTGTAATCTCTACTTTAAAAATAATGTTATCAGACTGGTATAATGCCACATGCGGATGTTAGCATATTATTTTTCAAGTGACTTTTATGACAACGTAACCTCTTCCAAACCATAATAAGACTTTGAAGAGACTTTTGTATTAGTTTTACCAAACTGGTTTAATTAACACTGTCAGTTTAAATAATGCACTTCTGTCTGTAAATCAGCCCTCAGTTTTTATGTTCATAAAGAGGGAATAATAATACTTATTCACTTCTCAGATCCTTGGGTGGAATATGCTATTGAAATACAAAACATTTTACTTCTTAGTACTAACACACAGGCTACGAGAAAAATGTACCCAGAAAGAATTCAACATATTTTACTGTAAACCTCAAAAAAGGCAATCAGTCCAAAACAAGGTTGTCCTCAGAGAGACTTTCAATCAAAATTTTACTGGAGGTAAAAGACGGAATCTTGTCTGTTATCTGAATGTGAGTTTGGATGTAGACTAGACCCGAGAACAAGGATTGGCATTTCAGGGGATAAACACAAGCATAGTCTTGGAAGCTTTTCCCTGACCTTGTGCAGTGACTCAGAAATGGTCCATAGTAGAATAATCTTTTTTTTAAATCATTGTTTTTGTGGTTATTTTAAAAAACAACAGAAAAAATTACCTTGTGCTACGCTGGAAGGAGGGCTCTCCCATAGACGTTTAGATGCAGTTTCTCCTTATGAGTGAAGAGGTTTAGGTAAAAGGTAAATGACAGACAGCAAATGCAGCAGCACACTAGTGGAGATTCAGCATTTGTCCCCAGCCATCACTTCAAAATTCTTGAACACTTGAGCAAAAGCTCTGTCTTGCTGCTGCTTTCGTATTGGTTTTCACCTTTTTTTCTTCTTTTTTCTGTACTGACTCCCACCCAACACTCCAATCTAAAAAAATCCAACCCACAATTAAAAACATCTTCATCAATAGCTTGGATTCACTAAAATTAGTATATTTTAGAGAATCACGCTGAATTACTCTGAGATGATACCTCACCTGTACAGTTCAGTGTGCAAGAAGTTTACTGCTTTGTCATCTGTCTTCAAAACACCTTCCCTTTAGAGAGTAATACATCTGGGTCACATTCAGATGGAGCCTAGATAACCTAAAAGGAGAACTGATTTATATGTGTCATCAATTTTCTCAGCACATACGTTAGAAAGAGTTAAACCTAGAGCTAGGTGTATATATGAGGGCCAGGTACCAACTGTGGCTGCATTTCAGGGTTGTGGTACGACCTTTGGCGAGTCATTTAATGTCTGTGCTCTAAGTTCCCCAACTGCAAAATGGAAATAACTCCACTTACTTTCTGTTGTATTCTGTGGAGATAAAAAAGTTGCATAAGAGTTAAAAATATTCTTGCAAGTCAGGAAGAATGTGTGTAAAAGAAAAGTAGACTGCTTGAGCCACCTTCTTACCTTATTTTGAGTGGTTTGCACCCACTGGAGTTATTTTGGCATTTACGGAGTTATTCCTGATTTACCACATCGTAAGCAAATCAGAGTCATGCTCACTGAATGTGTGTTGACATAATTAACAAGTTGCAAGAAAGCAAGGCTTGCAAAGCTCAGGCTCACCAGTACATAAAGATATGCACATTTTAGCAAAGTGAGAAAAATATGCACAAGAAAAAATTAAGTTTGATAATTTAACATCAAGTGTAAATTAATTTAATTCCTGGGGAATACATTTTGGTTAAAGATCAGATAAATCCCTTTAGATGGAAAGCTTGAAATAGGGCTTTGTTGAACATCATTAATGTTACAGCTTCTCTCTGCATTGATTAAGCTCATCAGCTATGAGCAAGAAGTTTGCCCAGCAAGCTATCTCTTTTTTTTATATATTTCAAGCATGTCTTGTTTGAAAGGGATAATTGTGCCCAGCAGATCTTGGTTCTAACGCTTCTTATATATAGTGAAATACAGTAATTTAACAGCTTGCTGGGGGAACAAGAATTTGTTCCAGTTCCTGATTTAAATGTTTATGCTAATTGCTATTTATTGGCTCAGATGCAAATGATAGGTTGGCCAAAGTGAAATTTTATGACGAGCAAACTCCCCCCTTTTGTGCAAATTGAAAAAGTGAAACAAGAAGAGGATGAAATGAGCCGAAGATGGTCTTAATGGCTGCTTTTTAATGGAGAAGATAAAATTAAGACTGATTTACGTGGCCAACTCCCCTGTTTTCTCTTATCAGCTCATTTGGCAGGAAAAATGGAAAAGTAATTGTTCCTCTTTCAGTGTGGGCCTCAAACCATTATTTATTGGCTGAAATTAATCGCTGTTTATCCTTCATTCACGTGGAAACCGCTCTATCAGCATTATGAACCCCAACAACTCAACTAGTCCCTTGCAATTTAGCCAACAGCAAGTGCAGATCCTGATGAGCCGTGCCTTAATTTTCTGGGCTGTGGGAGTTAATGAAGACTCCTTCCTTAGATGGACATATTTGTATTTCTACAACATTAATAACAAAGGCCCACACTTTCTTTTCTGCAGCATGTAAACTTTTTTTTTAACAGAGAAAAAATAAAAGACTATTTATAAAGCTGGACAAGTATGAAAGAGAAGAAAGAGAGAAGACTGAAATTTCTTTGTATAGAGAAGCTCCTCAAGAAGGGAATACTGTGTTCGGCAACTCTTTGATACCCTTAAGAAGAAGTCCGCTGTTGTGGAGTCTGTAGTGCAATTTCAGTGCTTTGCCACTGAACAGTGGTTTTATTTATGCTTTCCTCCTCGTTTTTTATCTTCATTCTATCCACCTACCAGCCAGTAAGTTCGCTGTACCAGCTGCCCGTGCATTTAATGCCAAAAGGAAACCACGCAGCTGGGACAGCTACAGCTGCATCTTATCTAATTCTGCCTAAGGTGGTCAACTGGTGCTGGCAACATGCACTTCAGGCAGAAGTCCTTTCCTGCTTCATTTCTGAGATGGTGCAAAGCATCACCCAGCTCTCCTTTCCACATAGCCGGGAGGAAAGTCGAATGCTTGCCTTTCCTTTGCTTATTTTCCAGCCCCAGAATGCCCTTGGACATGAGATGGTTGATTTCAGTAGCAATAGCAGCTGCTGCCTTGAAAATATCAGCAACAAGCAAACACAGTTTACATTATAATAGAATGAAAAATGGATTATTAAGTGGACACCATAGGAACCGTCCTGCTGGTTCAAGCCTAAAGTGTGTCTAGTCCCACTGCTGTGTCTACGACAGTGGCCAGCGGAGAGGATAAATAAGCAGAGCAAAGCGGTCTTGTTTGCTGCCTTTAACTAAAGGACAGCTTGACTTCTAATTGTTCAAGACAGGCTGAAACCCTGAAGCATGGGGTTTAAAAGATTTAAGACCAGCGAAAGTGACAATGGATGAGAAATATGCTTCTACTGAACGTTGCTTCTGAACACCACTGTTCAGAAGCATACATGTACTTGAATATACTGGTGTTTTAAAATGATCCTAATCTTTCCATGGGACCAAAGAACGAAGCAAAATTGAGCACATTTGAAGCAAAGCAGTTTGTGCTGCAGTTTAGGCTTTAGCAGTCTGTTATACAATAAGATATAGTCATGTTGTCTTTCTTCATTGATGTTATGAGGGAGGTCACTGTACACATTCTCTCATATTTGCCATGGGCCTGATCTAAAATACCATTGAAAGCCAACAGACATTTTTGCACTGATTTACATGTGTTTTGGATCTTGTCCAAGATCAGTACGTTACCGTTTTAGAGAGGGCAGAGGTAGTGAATTTGTCTCAGATTTGTAAACCCACTAGTGAATTTCCAGACATGACTTATGTTCAACCCACTTCTTAGACACAGGGCAGGAATCTGCCACATGGATGTGAGACTCTGATATTGGTATCAAAAGCAAGAAAAATGTTTTATTTAGTAAGTGAATTAATTTACAGATGAACATTTATGCCTTCATCAATATATCGTTAGAAAGCTTAAGGGAATACAGTTCTAGATTTCCAGTAAAAAAAAAAAGAAATACAATTATTTTAAAATTGTGATTCTACATAACAGACAAGGAAGGGGTTCCCATGCTTTTGGATGGGATCCAGCCAAAAATACCTGGGCATGTATAGCTGCATAGACCCAGATAATCAGTGGATGTTGATTCTGCAACAGGTTAAGCAATATAGCAAAGGCAAAGTGTTTGTGGAAACTCTGAGGTAGAAGGGAAATTATATTTATGTTAATAAGTTAATAAGTCTATATCACACCTCCTAAGACTGGTCCTTCCTCCTCCTTGGGGCCAGCTGTCCTCTTGGCCTGAGTTATTCGCTCAGGACCCGATCGTGCTGGTTCAGCCTTCATCCTTACAACTGGGAAAGCATGCTTAATGTGATGCGTGGTGAGGCAAGGCTATCCTCCACCAACAATCTCTTGGCACATGTGCATGGGCAGCACCAAACCAGCTGGTGATGAGAAATGAAAAAGAGGTAGATGGAAGCCCCTCACTTCCTCTGCAGGGGTAAACTACAAAATGTTGCCGTTTATCACACAGATGCTTGACATATGGTATTTTATTACCTAAAAGACTGAATGATTGTCAGCCAGAAAAGACACCTCCCTGAGTGAGTGCGACAAAGAAATTCACGTTGCTTCTCACTCACCATTTTCAAAGGGGCTAGATCCTAGCTGAATTCTGCATAGATATATCTGTGGAGAGAAGACACAGGACCAGCTCCTCCATGTTTTCGCAGAAACAGACATTGTTGCTCTTCACTTCTTACGCTGCTGGGAAAGATGCCTCTCAATGCTGTTCCCCCAGGTTAATTGCCCAAACATAGAGGGAACCAAATGGAGAGAAAGCATAGGTATGTGTAGACTTATTCTTCATTAATGCCAGCTTGATGTTCATATTCATATATACCAAGAGAAGAGAGTAACGGTTCACAAATACAACTTTGGAAATGCTCCATTTGGGGGCTGCACTCTCACTGGCACAAATGAGAAGGTTTTTACATTTTTGTTGCTTATCTAAACTATGGCCTTGATCCTGCTTTCAGTAAATTTAGTGGGAGTTTTGCCATGAAGTTGACTGTGGCTCTATGTATTGGAACACACCCCTTTTTTTCTAAAAGACAAGCTCATTTTTTTTTAAAGACAAGCCTGATCCTGGAGCTAAATTCTGATTATATGTTGGTCCAAATGTCTGAACTTGATTGCCAAAATAGGACACACAATCCTGCACATAAAAGATCCATTGAAAGTCTGAATTTCAGAGATATTGACCATGCAGTAAAAGTCAATACATACAACATGTATGCTGAGCCCACACTTTCTGCCTGAAGTGCAGGTTTACATGTCTTATTTCACCTGTAAATTGAGTGCAAGCTCCTGAGAAAATTTGGAAAGATATTTCTAAACCTAGAACCTAGCTCAACTTTTTGAAACTAAGGACTGTTTCTAAGTCAGGAGATTATCATACCAAAAAGCTGTGTATTTTCAGAGGCAGATTCATTCCTGCTTATTGCATCCTAGTAGTCTTTGTTAAAGAAGAGTATCTTTTTGTTTTTTCAGTAATGCTGTTTGTTTGGTTTGTGCTGTCAGGGAGTTCAGCATGCATAGAGATTTTCAATGAAAAGGAAAGGCTGGTCTTTCTCTACCTAATGGACCTAAGGCTAGTCATCAGTGCCAAGGTGAGTTCTTGTCTGTTAAGAATAATTCTTGCCATTGCAGTAATGTGCTTTTCTACTGTCGTCCAAAGTACTGTGGCTTTAAGACATAGCCAACAACAGATCTGTTTAACTTTACTGCAACTTTGCCAGTTTTTCAGCTATGCCATTAAATTCAACCAAGTTGAAGTCAGCTGAGGACTCAGATTTTTTTCAGTGGTAAAAAGCTTTTTTTATACTATTTTTATGATTAAAATGTTAAAATGATATGATTGTTCCTATCCATCTAAGATTATTCTCATTAGTTTTCATAATTGTTAGAATCCACTTAAGTAATTTATGGGTGGGCCTTTAATGTAGCTGTACCAATAACTGAATCCTCTTTGGCCTTGCTGACCATAGTGCTTTCCACCAAATTTCATAACTGGTACTGAATACACTCAAATGTCAAAGCTCTTGGGAGATACAAGAGCCTGGAAGAGATCTGGAATTGTGTTCTGTTTTATTTTGTTTATACTCTACAGAGGTGACAAGTATTCAGGGAATATAACCTGATTATACAAAATCCTGTGTGAAAGAGCTCACACCAAAATATATTCTCATCAGAAAAATGTCTTTCTAGGACAATGCAAGGTATTCATATTGAAAGATACCTTGGAAAAGTAAAACATTGCTGTGCATCCAGTGGCTGCCTCTTATTGATGCTTTGGACAGGAGCTCTGCTTTAGGTTGCTGAAATTTGTGTATAGAGAGAATTTACCTGTGCATGTAACTCACCCTTATCTGTTTAGGTGGAAGTGTTTATACAAGTTGGGATATAGTTTTGTTCTCTGAAGAAGGTGTAAGATAAGCACACCTGGAGAAGTGGGTCATAGCCTAGCTCCAGAGCAACCAAACAGATTAAAAGTGAAGGGTTGTAACCTTCCAACAGATCCTCTGACATCTCTGTATCTATGATTTGGGAAATTCCCCAACATCTGTTTCACCCTCTCAGTGGATCCAAGTCACAATTAGCATTTCTGGCTCCTTTAGGAATCTGAGGACTGATCATCTGTTGATGATCTGTTGTCACCCATAAAAACGAGAGCAAAACACCACAGGCTCCATTTTGACATTTACTTCAGTGTAGATATATAAGTTTATACCACCATTGTGGCCCTACTTTCTGATATAGCAGCTTTCTAATCTCACTTTGCACTGTAAGGGATAAAAATAGTGCTTCAGATCTATTTGACGGCAAAATCACTTAATTTCAGTTCCCTACTCTTCAAAGCAAGTGTAATAATATTTTTGTCACTGAAATGCTGGGAAAGCTTTGTCATTCAGCTCAGTTGCTGACTCATTTGAGAATAATAAACTGTCTTGTCTTTGCTAGGGTTTTGTCAACTGTTTATTTCAAGCTAATGAACTCAAACTGAACCCACCTTCTTCCATTAACATGACAAGGACTGGAACGAGAAAGATAATCAATTAAACTTTCACTTATTTCTACCATCCTGGTTTCTGAAGATAAAGCTACCCTAACTGGTCTTACTGAATTTAGCCAACCTTAGTGTAATGTGTTTGTTGGCACCCTTTGTCTAAGAGCACGCCGCTGCTCAAATCTCTCCCTTTCAAGGGGAAGGTCTAGCTCTGCTGTGGGGAACTGCCTGCTCGCTGCCGACTCTGCCCATCCCTGTCCTCTCCGAGATGGTACAGGGGTTAGCATCACCCAGCTGCTTTCGATGGACTCTGCTTCCAAGGAGGCAGGATCCTGCTGTCCAGCCAGCAGAAAAGTTTGTCTTTAAGAAATAGAGGAATTCTGGATCAAAACTTAAAATTGCAGCTTCACACATCTGCTAATATTGAAACGGAAAAGAAGATCTGAAGGTTATAAGCGATTCATAGTTCTACAGGTGACCAAACCAGACTCCTGGATGGAGCCATCCATCTGTATCTTCAGAGCCTGACATCTAGGTGCAGATTCATACAGTACCGCTGAGGCTATATTGTGAATGCAGGAGATGAGGGAGGGAGGAAGTGGAAAAGAGCATTACTAGTTTGAGGACTTTTTCTGCTGTGAGGTGCTGAGAAGTGCCAGGATCAGATATCCGTGCATTTTGTCGGATTTCTTGTCAATAGGCATCTGAGAAAAACTTTCAGCAGGTGTCTTGCGTTCTGTGATATTCTTGTGAGAGCCCTACACTACAGCTGGCATTTGCAGAAGACTGGATAAAGCTGTGGGGAGACCATCTTTCTGCACCACCTCCCACTGGCCCCACAGATGGGAGTATTTCTGACTCACTTGTGCACAGTGTACATCTGCCTAACTTCAGAGAGCCTGTTTTTTTAAGAAGGGCCTTTAGATAGCGATGACTTTTTGAGGTCCCACCTCAAAGTGGAGCCCAGCCTCTAGGCCTGCAGACACAGCCAAGAGCTGTCTCACCATGCCGCTACACAATTCTGTACTGCTCCAATATGCTCTCCTTTCCAGTCTTGTCTATTCCAGTGGTGTCTGAAAAAAATATCTTAGCCTTTTTTCCACACATCTACATCCTTTGTAACCAAAACAAAGCCAAGAGTTTTAGTAGATATTGTGATCTGGGCCATGGTGTTCAGTGGAGATATACCTGATTTAAATGAGTTTAAATTAAGGCGCTTCTTCTCAAGTATAAACACAGTCTCCCACTGCTTTGAAAACAGAACCGGGGGCAGGACACAAACAGAATGATAACACCGGTCATTCTGAAAGCTAAACTGTGGGTTGTTAAATTAAAATAATAAAACTTTTGCCAAATAATTTATCCAATCTCCTCTGAATCAAACTAGTGGCTCGACAGCCTACCTGCACTTTTCAAAATCTTAATTTATTTTGAACTAGGTACCTGATATCTTCATGTGGTGTTGTCTTATTCTGGTATGATGTGAAACACTAGTAACAGCTCTCTAAGCACTTGCCCAGTACAGCCTGGGAGTCTGTAGATCTCTGTTGTAGCTCCCTCAGTAATCTTCCTTCCAGCCCAAGGATTCCTGCCTGGTTCGGTCATTCCTACTACAAAACATATGATATGCTTTGTCCAGCCTTGTTTCTATTCTTTGTACATTTTTTGAGCTCTGTGACTCAAGTTTTCAAGACAATGGGACCAGAAATTCATAAAATACATTGGATGAATGAACAGGGTCTCAGACTAGTAATATTAGTTGCGCCTGATAAAGGATGGTGAGTGTTCCCACAGCTCAAAGATTAGTAGCTCCCAAAAACCAAAAGTTGTTTTTTCCTTTGACAGTGATGCTTTTATATTTCATGTGGATTTCCTAGATTGAGGGGAACCTTTTGCCAACCTATGTTTTTCATCATTAAGATTTATACGTGAAAAATAAAAATCATAACCAAACTGACATTTGGCACACTGTCCAGCTTACCACTTCATCTGGACGTGGTTATGTGTGCTAGCAAACAAAAGGTTTCAATGAATAAATTTACTATTTTAAAATTACATAAAATATGTTTAGTCACATAGAAAAAAAACCTTAGACATTCTGTCAAAAATATAATTTTATTCAATTATTTTATCATGGTACATACTCTGATGTTCACTCAGATACTGGAAGGTTTACACCGAGATTATGAAACAGCTGATTTCAGTTGAATGTTGAAAAGTGATAAGATCTGAAAAGTCTCAGTCCAGATTCACATGTCCTTTGCATTCAGCATTTTACTCAGATATATCACTTAGCCGGGGGCAATTTCTCTAGAGAGTAAATTCTCTACGCTATGTAGGGTGAAGAAATAGACATTACCTTGTTAATCAGCACTCTGGCTTCAGGTTCTTCTAAAATTTCTAAAATGTAAGTTGGTCATAGACTCTCAGTGACTATTGAAACTGGGTCTACCTAAATCAAACTTCATGTGTTTGGGCTTCAGGGGAAAAAAGAAAAAAAGGAAAAAAATTAGCCAAAAAAGACTGAGAGGATTACCCTTTTTTGATTTTTGACTTTCACTTTTTACTCTGACAGACACATGTATGTGTAGAACTTTCAGTATGTACTGTAGATATGTGGGCTTAAAATAAACGCATGTAAGCAGTGCTTACAAATTTCATGGGAAATGTGGGGGGTCTCCGTCCACACTCATGCGTATGTGTACTTTGGTGAGAGTTTATGAACAGGCTTTTTGTAAGGTGCCTTTTCTTTACATGGAGCAAGCATTATCCTTTTACAAGTTCCGTCCTTGGTGCATCTGATGAGAGAACCTGAGTATTGTGCTCCAGCTGGAAAACCTAAGCTGCAGCAAGTGCAGCGTGACTTTGATGGTAACATGCATGGTCATAACTGCTTTGCTCATGAAGAAGGTCTCCATGGCAGCCAGACACATGACAGTCAGCAGAAAGATAACTTAATTCTCAGGGCTTGGCAAAACATTTCCACTCAACAAAAACTCCAGAAACTGCGGAATGATCTTTAAATATACACTGAGTACAGATGAAGTCAAGTAATATTTTTGTTCTGAAGACACTCACAGCTTAAGTAATATGATGCCTGCAAGTTTAGTGAGCCTGTCTGTAGAAGTAACACATCCATCACTGTAACATGCTATTAAGGTAGAAGAGAGCCAAACAATGAATTTTGAAGGCAAGAAGAACTTGCATTGCCATGCTAGTTTATGCCAGCCTTATGCACTAGAATCCAACATGTTGAAAATGAGCTATGAATGCAAGTATTGTCAGTGGACGCTTAGACTGGATTCATGGTGCCCAACAGACATTGCCTTAAAAGACAATTGAGGTAAACACTCACGATAACTTAGGAGGCCTTTCTGTTCAATGTGTGTTTCCAGAAGTGTAGTACAAAGAAGAAAAAATAGGTATGAAAAGTAAATAACTAGGTCAACCAAATTAATCTCCAAAAATAAATCCTGCACCATTATATAGTTAAAATGCCGAATAATTGAAGGTCAGCTTGAATCTGGGCATCAAATGCAAAAAACTTGTCTTGTACTAGCAGGGAATAATCAAATCTTGGCTAGATTTCTACAGGGAAAACCATTTCTCAACTTTCTTTTCTCCCATCAAACATGCAATTACAGGTGCAGATGTCTGGAAGCAGATATGCTAAGTTTAGTTCAAGAGTTAAATACTGATATGTTTGAATATTGTTATAGTTCATGTTTCAAAGCCAGTCATGAACAAGGTAAGATATAGATACCATAAATGTTTCTCGATTGCCACATTCTAGTGTCAGCAAGTGACAGACAATATCGTCCTTCTCTGGTCCTATTTCTATAATGTAATATAGAATACACAACTCATGTTGGAGCTCTGGCATGAATACACCTCACACATGAAATGTCTTAGAGAACCCAGCCTTTTTCTTTGCAATATGCTCCGCTGAAGTCAAAACAGCTATATATGGACCTTGCTTCAAGAAAGTATTTATTCATTTTCCTCTTTTTATCCCTTCTTACAACAGCAAAAGAAGTTTAAAGCTCCATTGACTTTAGTGGTACACAGCAGTGTTAGTTTTCTAGTGTTGCAATATAAATATCCTTCTGATATGAACGGGGAACACCTCTGAGGGTGTCTGCACTCATTCAATCCCCTGTTTTGGACAAGGTTAACAGTCGAGGGGTCATGATAACAATGTGATGGTTTTGTGATGTAGTTATTTGCCTTCTAGATACGGGCTAGAATTCACAAGCTCATTTCATATAGTTACAGTAGAAATTGTCTCACAGAAGAGACAGATGAGATTTGAGCAAGTTTTGAATGAGTGAAATGTTTTTTAGTCCAATAGCACTTCACAGAACTGCCAAATTGAAACCATCTTTGAAGAAATTGTTTCTTTTGGTGGTAAGTGGCAACGTAGCCTTCTGAGGAAGAGATTTATAAGTCATTGTACTGTGTTGTCCTTTATTTTGTACTAATTATTTATTTATTTATTTAATAATGCTATTTGGTCCTCACTTTGCTAGAATACAGTGCTTAACCTTCAGTCGACAAAGTGCAAATGGATGTACAAAAGATTAGGTTAGTGTCTAGAATCTAATGCATCTTTTGTTTTTTCTTTGTGTTTGTTCATTTGGATGTCCAATGGTATTCCTAAAATCCTGAGATTTTTCTGTAACTTTACCATTCTTGCCATAAGCAAGAAAGCCACAAGCAATGTTTTGAATTTTTTATTCTGGGTCAAAGAGGCTCTGCTGACAACAGGAATTCTTTCTGACTAGTCCCTGCTGAATTAGGACTTTTTCTGGGCATCTTTCACTTAAATATGTTCACAAAATGAGCATAATAGTTTATCATTGCCACTGTCTTGCTCTCAGAGAAGTTCTGAAATATGGTTCTTGTTTTAGACCTCAGTGAAATATAACATAATTTATTTCATATTTGTTCATAAAATCTATATTCATAACAATATAGTCAACAAAGTTATTTTTTGAAGAGGCTTTTATGATACCAATATCTCCTGTGAGTAAAGTATTGAGAATGTTGGCCTCTGTCCTCCAAAACCGCCACTGTTACTACAAACAATCCATGGAAGTCAACTTTGTATGGCACTCCTTGGTGGATCAGAGATGTCCTGCCATTTTTGGAAAGCATACCTGTCTTGAGTTTCATCACACATGACAATTTCTTTCAGGGAAGAGATTTCCTATGTAGGTGACTTCAAAATTCCAGTTAAAATTTGTCCTTCTTCTCTCTCTTCTGTCTCTTGTGCTTCTGGGGGACCGCAACAAATGAGATCATTTGCTTAGTCTTGATGATTCCAGTGGTTTATAGTAAGCAGTGGAGGATCTGCATTTCTCAGGATTTTTTTTCTGCTTCTAAAATCTCTGTTTTATCTGGGCCTTAGAGACAATGAAAGAATTTGCATTTTAATAATGAAGAGAAGTAACTTCAGCTGTCTCCAGTCTTAAGCTGTTGTTGTTGGAGTATGGCTTTTGGCAGCAAGATGCTTCTCCTCTGTACCCCCTTCCCAACCTGCTCACAGTTACTTTGTCATGCCGGTGTAGCATACGGGGGAACACAAGGTAAACGGAATTCAGTAACCCAGCAAAAACAAATGGCTTTTTGAGAATCATAGAAGTTTCCCAATCCACTTCACAGTGCTGTTTGGGTTGTTTTTTTATTAACATTATTTAAAACAGGAATGATCCAATTCCCTCAAAGTACAAAACTGTAGGGTAGTTCTGAGGACTTATTACTGTTGCACTTGTAATATGTTTTGTAAGCAAGGAGTGCAAAAATGCAGTAGAACTGGGCTACTGTAATTTCTTGACAGGTCCGAGTTTTCAGGTTATTATTAAATGTCATTGCTTTAAGCTTGCTGTGGGCAAAAGGTGCCGGGGTAAATTAAGTGCAACAATCTCCTAGCTTCCTCTCTCTAGACGTGTTCCTAAGCTGTTTTCTTCAACTTCCATGAGACTTGTAGGTTCTCAGCATAAGGTTCCACCCAGCAAATCAGTCTACACTCTGCATCCGCCAAATATGTGGAGATATGCGTTAAATTTTGCTTGATATCTCTATCTCAGCATGACAAATGCTAGAAGTCATCCACCCTCCCTCTAAAATAAAAATGAAAAAAAAGTCAGGGAAAAAAATCTTAATATTCAGTAAAATGTCAGTTGAATTAAATGAAGGTGGTGTGATTTGTACCCATGAGGAGAGGAGAAAAACACAGCAGGTATGTTAGAGGTGCAAAAAAATATTGAGTTTCACACATAGCATGTAAGAGTTGACAAGGCTGCTGGCAGCTGCCTGGTCTTGGGGGGCTGCTGGGATCACAGGAAAATAGACAGTGCCATGGAACTGAGAAATGGGAGAGAAACAGACAGGGCAGGGCGATACATATATCTCTTGGCTTGTTAAAACCCAAATTGCTTTGGGCTCAACTCTGGGCTCACAGAATTGTGAAAGACCAAAACTCAATTATGAAGAAAGTTAAAATGCACTGAGAGACCCTCCATTCCACAGGCGGTACCTTGTAAGACTTAATACAGACTTAACAAGCCACAAGTAATATAGGTGGAGAGAAAAGTGGAACAAAATAAATGAAGAAGACTGGTCTGAAAAAAATGCTCTAACAGTGCTTAAAATGAGGCACCCTTGAAGGTTGTGACAGAAATGATGTAGAGAAGAAAAGGGGAAAAACTGAGCCCATGAGCAGCATGAGTCTGAACGGCAGGTTGGGAGGCAGAAGCGAGGAGGAAGCAAAGGCAGAGCCATTAAATGTTTCATCTGCTCAGGCACCATCACAGGTGAAAACAGGTTCAGGCATCTCTGTTGTGGAGAGCTGCCTTTCTTCTACTGGGCTGGGAGAAACCAGCAATCCCTCAGCCTCCCTTCTGTTTGCCTCTTCTGTAAAATTTTTCCCTTCACTTTCCTTATTTCACTAATTTCTGACAGATGGTATCTACCTTTTTTTTTCCCTTCTGCCGACATAACTTACTAGAAATAGAGATAAACACCTATTTTACGTGCATTTGTGTGTGTGGTCATAGCAATTGCACACATCTGCATGCACAGATTAGCACTGAACTTTTAAAGTAGTTTTCCTTTACCATAAAGCTTTCCCATGAAGACTGATGTCAAAATGTCTTCTTTGACCATTAGCCCTATGCTAAACTCTGATTGATCACCTGGCCCTTCCCTACAACTGAATAATGGCTACATTGTAGTGAATCTGTGTGCAGTGTGATGGCTAAATATACTGGGAGCTGCGGAGAGAAAAGACAAAATACAAATAACATTTAAAATGCATGATCTCAGTTTTGTTATTATTAGTATGAAGCTTGAGCATGAAACTCAAAATATGAAGTCTACAAAAATCAGAAAATTATCTTTACTGATAACCAGAACTGCTGAATGGAGAGATGGATTGTTTGTTTTGGTTTTCCACAGAAAAGAAATTACATTTCAAGGAAATAAAAATTTAAACCAAAAATATTTAAACCAGAATCAGAAATACTTTTTCATATCTTAATGCTGAAATAATTAGCTAAGTCATATTATCAGTAATTTCACAGAATCACAGAACGGTGGGGGTTGGTAGGGACCTCTGTGGGTCATCTAGTCCAACCCTCCTGCCAAAGCAGGGTCACCTACAGTAGGCTGTAGAGGACCTTGTCCAGGCAGGTCTTGAATATGTCCAGAGAAGGAGACTCCACCACCTCCCTGGGCAACCTGTTCAAGTGCTCCGTCACCCTCAGAGTGAAGAAATTCTTCCTCATATTCAGACGGAACTTCCTGTGCTTCAGTTTGTGCCCATTGCCCCTTGTCCTGTCAAGAAAATGTACTAGAGTTATTTTCAGTTTTGAAGTATTACAGTGTTTTTAAGTGTCTTTAAAAGAATAAAGTTTAACTGAAGTTCTATTTTCTCTGCAAAACCAGCTTTAATATAAAATAATCTGACAATAAGTTCTTACAGTACCTCAAGTTTTTAAAATTTTGCAAGTATTTGGTGTAATAACTCATGATCACAGCCTAGCTATCCTTTCAAATTCAAAATGAAGGAATAACTAGAGGTTTTACTGGTCAGTCATTAAACTCCAGTTTCCCCAGATTCTACCAGTATGGTTTTTTTTCTAAGTAAAGGCACCCCCATGAAATTCAGAGATTACCTTCCACAATCACTTTTGATGGATTTCTGCTGTGTGGTTCAGGAGATGATGCTCTGTGTGATTTTTTAATCTGTTAGAGAGCTTAGAACTTGGTATGGGTACTTAGGTGCATTTTTATGTAAAACAAAATTAACAAATGGTTACAATAATGTGTATAATTGTTATGACCTGGAAGCTGTGCTCATGGTATTATTCCTATATGTTTTTTATTGTACTTGGCACAAGGAAAGGCTGACATTACCATCAGCGGATCTATTTTGTGAGTAATTTGGGGGATGAAAGACCCCACTTCAGCACACACTTAAGCAAGCCCTGATCTCTTTACATGCACTTATGTTTAATTGACTTGAAGGCTTAAACATTAGCTTTGCTGAATAGGGCTGTGATGAATTGAGCCATGATTTTCTCAGCCTGGAGACTACCAAGCAACACAATCAAATGGGGAAATCTGGAGATGAGGGTCTGGTCAGGCTTTCCAGGGTCCCAGAAAACTGCCCTGGGCTTGTTGGTCTTTGGGATCCCCTTCCCATGGGCGTGCTGCCTTGGTGCGCTTCCATACCTCAGCCCAACTTCAGCAGCCATCGACCTGTAGATGGGCATTGCATCTGCTCATCTCGCTTCGTGGGTCTGATTTTTGACCCTCAGAAAATATGGACCTAGACATTAGGCTAAAATAATTCGCGGGTGCTTGTGGGAAGCCAGTCTTCCCCCTGTTCTTTTCAGTGCCAATTTTTTTGTAACCTTCTTAAGAGCAAATGCTCAGAAAACGCAGTGTATAAAACAGGCATTCAGTTTGGGCAGCCACCCAACCCACCTGCCTCTGCGAGCACGGCCGCAACATTTCTATTTCAGCTAATGACTCCATACTTTAGAGCACCATGATATCACAGATAGGGGTTTTAGCAGATTTGAATTCTGTCGAAATCTTTAGACTTATTCCACCTTTATACTGAATGCCGAAGAAGCTCCAGTTAATCTTCTTTAAGGCCCTATTCGCTTAATGGAAACGCTTAGCTGCATAATTGCTTTGAGCCTATTGCTATTCCAAAAGGAAAATATAATAATCTAATGGTATTGTCTCTATAAGCGAATGAGAATTTCAGGAGTGGATGTTGGTGCCACCCATGTGATCCGGAGAGGTTAATGCAGTTAAAGTTATTTCACAGTCCATTAAGGAGCTTACGGTGACCTGTCGACCTTTGAGCCAACAACACGGAATCCATTATCATCACAACGGAGGAGCCAGGGCTCCGCTGGCTCCACAATGGGCCCGGGAAATCCCAAGTTAGTACTTAGTCTAAAAAAATGCACTTTTCTTTCTGCTTCTTGGGTATGGCTATTAATACACCCTGCCGTAATTTGTAACATTAACATTGCTGGAGGTACAGAAAAGGACATTGAAATGAAGACGTCAAAACTGCTGACTTGGTTCGGAGTATGATAATATTGGCTACGTATTGAAACAGTGGATATATAGAATGGGAGAGATCAAGATGAAGAAGTCAAGGAACTCAGGGAAATTGATGATAAATTATCAAAGACTCTGAAACTCATTTAAGCAAATAATAGCTTTACTTCATATTTGCTGATACCATGGAGCTGGCTTTTTGTTGTTTGCTGGTTTTGTTTTGTTTTTTTATGATTATTTATATAAAGTAGATATTTGGGAGGAAAAACAAGACATTGGGAGTTTGTCTTACGCAGCATAGGCACATTTTAGTTCTGCAGATGTAGTTAATTCATATTCCCTTATCTACAACATTTGTTATTTTTTACTATTCCTGTTTTACGAAAACCCTAGCAACAGTCTGCAGGAGATGTATTCACAAGTGTGTTTAATAATGTTAAAACAAATACATGTCCTGCTTTGTACATAGGAATTTTCAAAAGATAATGTCAGTCACACAAAAAACAGTGATTTGGGGTGCTGGGAAAGAAAAAAAAAAATTTAAAAGCCTGAAATCTAGCAATGAAGTGTTATAGATTTTACTCTTAAAGCTGATGAACATGCAGTCCTCCAGGTTGCTTAAACAGAATAAATAAGAATAATGAGATGATATGATATGTGCATGGAATAGTGTCACTTTTATAAAAACAAAATTGTTAAAATTCTAATATGGAAAAGACCTGGTCACAAAGCTCCATAAACATGAAATAATTTGATGATGTAAGCATCAAGATTATGTGTTTTTTTGGTATGCTTAGAGATGGAAAGAGAAAGACATATCTTCCAAAAATACCTACAAGTAATTAAGGATCACAGCACTGGAAAGTTGGCCAGTGTCTTTGATACTTTAGGACTCCTTTTAACTAGTTAAAAAATAAGATTGCCACAAGCACTACCTCTCATTGTGTCAGTAGTACGGTAGTACTGACAGAGAAAAAGCATGTATAGCTATACCAATTTCAAGAATGCAAGGTAATAACATCTTTTCGTAGCTGACTGTCTTCTCAAATAATTGGAAAGAGGGTTATGTCCTCCTGATTACTCTAAAGAAAAAATAGTGTTCTGATGATATTTTTTATTCACAGCACTCAAGGTAGACTTTGTATCTTTACTATGGAAAGCTTTGAGAAGATAATATGAGTTCCTCTGCTACAAAACATAATTAAAACTTTCATGTATCCTAATTTTCTGTATCATGTCTTTAGAGATCTTATGAAAATAGTACATTGAGACTGGATTATGTAGAACTGGCTGTAAGAACCATAACAGCGTATTTTGTGAATTGCCAGAATACGTGTTTAACTACATAGCTTCTCTTTCACCCGCTTACTGAAAAAAAAATTAGCTAAATGGCTCTGTTGAATGATGTAGATAATCTCTCTCTGACTCTTTAACAAACATGAAAAGAGGGGGTAAATCTGTGGAGTGCTGTGGAGCTGGTAAGGTTTGTACCACTGCAAATGTTAAAATAGCTCTTTTAAAAATAGTGTTTTCTAGCATAACACAAGGGCAGCCAGGCTGTACCTTTCTTTTTAAAGATCGTTGTGGTCACCCTGTCATTAGCTAAATAATTCAGTAAGTAGTGGTAGTGAGGGGAGAATAAGAATTTGAGTACTAAATGATAACTAGCCTTAAAAGATATTTTATGAGATACATGTTATTTTAGAAAACCGGTGAATTCATCAGGATTTTACGTGAGAGGAATGCCATACAGGCAATTTTCTTTCTATTTCAAGCCCTTATTTTTAATGATGAAGGGGTCATTTTGTTAATTCTTACACTCATTCGCTACAGCAGTTTCCAGCTTAAATGAGCCCCGGTTCTCTCTCTCTCACATGCGGATGGAGGCACTCTCAAATACATTTACAGAGCAGCAATTATTGAGAAAGTAGCCAGAGTAAATGTAGGTGGATATAATAATATAATACAAGTAATTAATCATGGGGTGTAGGATTCATTATGTCAACAAACTAGATGAAACCTCCTTGGGAGGGTGAAAGAAAACAATATGTAAGAATGATTTCTTTAAAGTGACAGGCAGAGATAATCAATCAAAACTCTATCTGACAAAGCAACAAATCCATAAAACTGGAATATTTGGGGCGAGGAAGTTTAGATACCGTTACTGCAGAATAGGACACCTTTCATAACATTCTTCTGCAAATGGTATTAATAAATGGTATCACAGAACAATGGACATATTTTACCACATCATGTAGATGAAGGAATAATACAGAAATTTTTTTAGGCATATTTTTATCTGAGGACTTGAACGCTTTCTTGACGTTCATAGGGAAAGGCATAAAAAATGTGAGCACTCCTGAAGACTGTACGTTTTTGAGTAGCAGTGGAAGAAAGAAATACCAGAGATGCACAGCTGGGAAGTCCAATCACCAGATATGGGCAGCAAGCAGAAGCTGATTTTTCCGTGTAGAGAACAGATATAGGATTACAAATTTCAGGCAAAAGTTACTAATAACTTTCTAGTGAAATAGTAAGTGAGCAGTGAAAAATCTTTGGACATAAATGGAGCTCCAAAGTGAGTCTCAGCCTTCAGTAGCCAAAAATAAACCAGTTCTTGGCTGAGAGACATAAGTGCTATTGTGAAATTGATATCCCTCCTTGGCTTATTCCCAGACAATATGTTGCCTTTCTGGGGGCTGATCAATGTGATTGATGTGATGTGTGAAATCCAGGAGGGAGCTCCCCTTTAGTCAAACCCACCGTCCTCCACTGATAGGCAGCTGTGGGCTAACATGTTCTTCCGCTTCGCTCCCTCTGGCTCCCCTTAGAAATTGGTACAGGCAAATAAAAAAGGAAGAGAGGGGAGAGAAAAAAGAAGTACTGCATAGGACATGAGAGGGCAGCAATCGAGCAGTGGATTTAGCCCTCCAAAAATAAAAAACTGTGACTCCCTTTGCTCTGCCAGGACTGGCTCACAGAAGGCAGCCCTCTCCTGCAAAGCACCGGCCCCGGAGATGGTGAGGAAGGTGTTTCTCCCAAGACAGCCCCATGCCCCAATGCTGGATCCCCCCCCAGCATTTCTCGTCTCGCTTCCTCTCACTGTTAGTATTGATCTCATCTCATTGTACTGCTTTGGGCTAGCACAAATGTAAAATAATTAGGGTTGAAAATATCTTAAAAGGTTCTTGGATGTTGCTTTACTCGTTTAGACACGATGTAACTATCTGTGTGAAGAATTTTAAATACTGACCCATTTTAATTTTACGTGTCACTGGCTTATGATCCTATAGGTTTCTCTTCTGTCCGTACAACAAAAGACATTCTGTATGTGTCCAACTGCTGCTGGTTTTGTACTTCATGCAAGATATTCCTTTTAGCTAGACAGAAGTTAAATTGTTAATACCTCCCTAGCATGTGGAATGAATTAAATTGATCTAGCTTAAAAGATTAACATTACAGCATGATTGTTTTTTCTTTTTTTAGAGGCTTATTCTCATAATTGTAAAGATTTCAGAGGTACAAATCTCATTTGCTTAACTTCCCTATAATTTGCTATATTATTGCAATACTTGCATATTCTATCTTGATGCCAGATTGCCAGCTAATTATGTCATAAGTAATCAGCTAAGAAAGTCCATCCAGGCCTCCCGTGGAAAATTAATGTGGTTTTAAAGCTAACCCAAGACAAAACAACTTTTTCTGTTACAGAAACAGAGAAAGTTAGAGAGCTTTAGAACATAAACATGTTGTTGAATCAAAAAGTGCAGTAGCCAGAGTAAATATAGTTTGAAGAATACCCATAATAGGTGGGTGAATAAAAGTCAAGCTAGCAAAGCTTTTAAATGCAACCTGACTTTAAGTGTATGACAGCCTCGCAGAGTCTATGCCACTTATCACAGACTACATGTTTTAGTGTCTGTCTTATGAAAATGAGTTTACAGAGATAAACTGGTTTTTTCACTGAATTTGAGTATGGTGCTTTGACACCGAAAAAGCAAAGGCTTTGTTTGGTCCAGCTATTCTACTGTCAAGACTTCTACCTGACTGTCAGGTTTTACCTGTTTGCCATTGCAGTTGCGAGTTGAAACCCTGGAGAAGATCCCAGGAGTGTTAAACCCAGAGCATTAATTTACTTTTTTTCTCTTATGTGAGTAGCACCACACAACTTTTGGGGGATCCATGAACATGCAGATAGGCATCCCCGCAAGAAGACCTACCTTTCTCCTTTGCCTTTCTGAATACGAAAAATGTATTTTTATTTGCATCGGCCAACACCTTTCTTTGTTAGAGAGAAGACAGCAATCTTTGATGCACAAATACATCTCAAGAGAAATGAAAACTTAATTCTCCTTCTCTTATTTCCATGTTACACAAGTAAACCCACTTATTTCAGATTCAGGCAACACGGCACAACAACTTCCCATTGAACAGGAGGAAAAATAGTCAGCTACTGCCATAGGGTAAATGTAAATACTAAGAAGGTAAAATTTGACAGGGCACCACTTTTTAAACTGAATTTTGTGAAACAGTACAATCAGAAATGTAACAAATTTACAGATACAAGCTCAGAAAATTGCACATAGTGAATAAGAAAAACACCTAACTAGCTCTTATCTGTTCTATTGCTGTAAAAACACACACACTTTGTATATGTGGGCACATAGTAATTCGTATTTACACATCCACACAACATCCCCATAAAAATGAATTTCAAAAGTCCTAGTTACACCAATATTTTTCCAAATCCAAAGTAATCTTAGTATTTTTCTGAGATCCAGAATATAATTGTTTGCCTTCTTGGGAATTCAATAGCCTTTTTATTTTAAGTTATTTTATGTTCTTTTTTTTCAATGGAAACAACACAGGGCAGTATTCCTGGAGTTTTTCTTCACTACCATGTAGTGAAAATTAGAGAAATGTCTAACTACCAGAATGCTGGCTGCCAAAGCCTGGATCTTCATCTTCGTTATAAAAAATGCCCATTTCATAAGACAGCCTCAATAAAACAGTAAGAGGGATTAACAAGTGTAATATTCCTTTACTGAATTTCCAGTCATGTTCCACCTTGCCATGCTGCTCCTCCCCTTTGGAGTCTCTCTCTCAAGGCACAGTTCCTGTAGTGGTGGACTATGAGTGTCTCAGAGAAGGATAAGATGCTGAAGGTGTGAAATAAGTTCTCAGTCACACTAGACAGAGAGAACCATCAGTACAATGTAAAGCAAAAATGTCTAGCTTGCAGCCAGAAGTTCCCATGGAAATTGACCCAGACTAGAATACTGCTTGTCTAAATCTCAGTAATTTTTTCAAGACAATCAGAAGGCAGAAAGGCAAATTTGTGTCTGAACTCAGCTTAAGAGCAAGAGCCAAGCTTTCGAAATGCTCATTTCTATCAAAGGAAAGCTGCATAAATATTGTCTCTAAATCATAATGATTGGTGCACAAGAAAATTTATTTTTACATCAGAGAACTACACTGTGTGAAAACCCTTACTTTTAACACGATGCAACAGTAATACAATAAAAACATACCACAGGTAGAAAACATTTCAAATGTGAATCAGTTCACTGAAGCAAGTTTTCAGTGAATATATGTTGGTATATGTGTATCTATGCTGGGACACATTCATTGAATATGCCTCCAGAATGAGTGTCTCACTAAGTGCATTTTCATTGGAGTCACACGGAAAGATTGCAAACTCTGATCTCAGTTGGACCACTGCAGTGACTCCTACAGATAATGTCTAATGCACAAAGACTGAACAGTGGGTAGACTGCCAAATTCTTATTTGTCCTTCACATGAAGACCATATTGACTGTTTCAAAAACTCTTTGTATGAGCCATTATTTTCGAATTGTTTCCCAACTTATACTGCAATTGAAAATTGGACAGCTCTTCAATTGCTCCTGCATTTCAATTGATTACCAATACAGGTTTTCAGAATTAAGAATATTGCTCTATTCTTTTCCACAGCATCATGTTGACTTTGTGTTGTGGTCATTTAAATATTGCTGTACAGTTTGCGCTGGACTCTGGTGTTAAGATAACAGAAGGGAGAATCAATTAGATTTATTATCTCTAAACTGTACAGTAAGTGATAAGACAACCCCTACACATAATGTAGCATTCATTTTCAAGGACTTGTATAGTTGTACAGTTTTAGTAGTTTAAGTACCGGAATGACTTATTGTGTCATATACCACAATGGAAAAGGCTTTACTTAAATAGAATCAAAATTATCACAGTGGGGAAAAACGGAGAAGACAGTAGGTGGAAGCCCTTCTCGTGGTATTCATGAGTAGCTTACCTAAGCAACATGCTATGGCTGGCATCCAAAGTCTAGGTTACAACTCAGAAACAAAAGTTGGACTGGAGAGGCAGTCCAGCCTTTGCCCAGCCTTCTTGAGCTTTCCTGCCTTCCTTTTGTCTTGAAGTTTATTCTTATTATTTATCCATAAGTCAGGTTTAAAACTCCTTCTAAAGTTCCTTTACTCCCGATAAAACCACTCTTACTGGTTTTAGCAGGAGTCTTCTTTGAATAAAAATGATCAGAAGATGTCATAGAAATGCAGTTTAAAGCTTTTGCATCCTTTATTGAATGGTCTCACGCAATTTTTCCAAAGTGAACTGAAGTTAAAGCAAGTCATTTTCTGATATCAGTAAAATTTGGTTCATAGAGTACATGGTTGTATTTATGGCCAAACAAGTGTGACACAAAAAAAATGTATTGCTTCTCAACTGAAAAGAAAAAGCGGCACTTCTTTTTTCTCTAGTCAACACTGGGGATTTCCCTTCATTTGTTCCCATCGCAGATATTCAAATTGATGGAATAGCATTATGGGAAAGGTCACATATACAGAGGATAAAGAGCTTGATCCATGCCCCAAAATCAATGGAAAGTTTCCTGTTGGTTTCAATGAGAGCAAGATTGGGCCCATAGTCCTTTTAAGCTTTGCTCGTAATTCTTCAGAGCCAAGTGCTCTGCCTTCAATGACTTTGAAAAAAAAGAAGTCCATCCCTCTGAATAAATTATTCAAAATCAACCTTGGAAATATCTCCTTGTACAAAATACGCTTATACCTCTGGCTGATTTTTATATAGAAGATAAGGAATAGGTTTCACAGTAAGTCATTTCCATGTCTACTGACTTCTCATAATGTTCCTTCACCATTTTTTCCACCATGATAAAACCTCGCCTATTACTCGTTCAAGGATTTAATGACTTTTGTGACACATGCAGCTCATCCAATAGCTTATTGACTCGTATGTTATTCGAACTGAAGTTGCCAAATTTTGTATCCTTATACCTGAGACACCTAAAGGGCAAGTAGGTATCCAATTTGCCACACAAAGTTAAGGCTCCCTCTGGATGTAACAAGCATACAATTTCCTGCATCATAGGTTCCCCGGTAAGTGTTCATCTGCTTCCTGTTCATGACACGCATGGTCTAAATAACATCTAAGAAGTATTTTGCCACTAAAGTTATGAATAATTCAACCTGGGAAACTATGGCATCTTTCTGAAGCTGTAGCATCTCTTTGGATATTTTTTTTAATTTTATTTGACAAGCTATGAGTCTGATAAATTTAACACTTAGATTGGACACCTGTGAAAGAGTCCCAGGCTACTCCATGAAATGGTCCCAGAAATACAGACAATACTACATATCCTCCATAGATGATATAATGCTAACGTCCTGGTCAGCTTTAGCTCTTAAAGATTCCAATATTCTCTGTAGTGTTGGCCTTACCTGTATAGCTATAGAGTTCTTCTTATAATCTCTTTATTATATTCTTAATATATTCTTATTAATATTCTTAATATTCTCCTATCGTTGTCACATTATAGTCTATTTGATTTTCACTGCCTCTGCTTAATTTTTTCTGTGTTCTAACTGGGGATTTTAGTTAATTTATAATTCACTAATGCAGCAGTTCCTGGTCATATATAAACCCACAGAATACCCCTTAAGCTCTTTAGAATCCATTGGACAGACCTATTGCAATATGAGCAGTAGGTGAACCTTTGAGAAAGTGCTACAGTCTAATCCGTTTCCTACTTACATCAAAAGGAAATGTCCTCCATTATTTTGCATATGTGGTTGATCAGGTCCTATGAGCATAGTCCTTCAACTGCCATCTGATTAGATGCACATTTACCAAGGTCCAAGATCGTTGGCACTCCTAACAGATCATAACCTCAAAGGTGCTACACTCTGACGCCATTCCCGCAATACAGCGTAATCCACTGCAAAACATTGCTATGGCAATGTTTCTTTGAAGTGTTTTTGGATGAAAAGAGGTTAGGAAAGTTAGAAATTATTATGTAGGTAGATCATTCAGCATGTTTTATATCACAATAAAATCTGATACCAACACAGGGCTTAAAAAGTACTATTTAAAATATTGGGATATATTATAGAAACATTATATTTCAAAAATCTGTTGTCTGCACTAAAAATAAATCTTGAAAATAAGCAAAAATGCATGATTTCTTTTAAAAGTGATATTGTATTCTGGAAAATCTTGTAAGTAGATTAATACTGTATATTTTCATTGAAATTTATAATATTTATATAGTATTAGGACATTGCAAACCACTGTACTTTCAGATCACACAGTGCTCATGAAATTAGTTTTGCTGTTCTGTTTGTCCATTTGCAAATCAGGCTGTGACTTCAGAAGACAGAAGAGCCGTGCACCTGGCAACTCCAACTTTTCCTCCAGTGGGACGGCACCACCACCTCGCACAGTCATGACTCGAAGTGTCTGTGAAAGCAGCAAGGCAGATGTAAGAATACACATCTCAGACAAGTGACATTTGTGGTCCGTGAGAAGTGCTGCATAGGCTGAGATGTGGAAGCAAACAGCACAAGCACAAAATGACATTAATTAAAATAGGTACCAGTGAGTGCAAGATCTGCTACAGCTACAGCAAAAAATCTCCCTCTGGTCTCTTTAGCAGCTGAGATTTCCTGCACCACCCACTCTCACCTAGTCTTGCGATTTCAAGGGTGTGTGTGACTGCAGGCAGAACTATTGTAAGTGAAGAGACAACTTAAAATTTAAAGAGGATCTTCAAATTTTAAAATCTCTAAGATCTTAGCACCTAAGCAGATATTTCTGAAAACCTATATTTTGTATTTGGGTGCATAATATGGTGTTGAGGCAGCATACCAGACCAATATCCTTTATCAATTTAACTCTGGTGATCCTGTTGGGCATAAGGAGTCATACGGTGACATTCTGCTGAATTCTTAGAGGTTAGTTCTGATGAGAAAGCACGACTAATAGTAGAGATGTTTAACATCACAAAATAAGTTAAAGTGGAAGTCTTCAAACACTGTGATTTGAAAATACATTTCTCAAAAGGTTTTCAAACCTTGTGCTTGGAAATGCTGTGCATTGACATTTCAGATTGCTGTTCTTACTCCTTTAAATTCAAATAGCCTCAATAGTAAAGAGGGTATTTGCAACAACTGAAAGTCAGTTGGATCAAGTCTGTTCTCAAGTGAATCGATGTATACTGATTTACACCACAGTTGATCTGATTAGTCTCATAAGAGAGGCGGCAGCTCTAATAAGAGCCTCACTGGAAAAAAAGTGCACCTATTTATTGTTATCTTTAATATTTTGCGAAAACAAGAAAGACTTGAAGGTAAGCAGCTTTAATGCATCTATTGATTTCCTTTATTTAAAATATTAATGAACTGACTAAAACAAGCAATGTTTTAAAAAAAAATCAGATTTAAACAACATGCATGATGTTTTCTACATGATCCCAAGTGTTTATATATTAAAAACCAAATTAAAACTGATTAGTTGATAATGACTGCAGATGCTGACCTTTGGAAAGATTTATTAGTCCTGCAAACTGTGAACTGGGCTACCTGCTCATTCTGACCTTGATACAAGAACAGAAACAGCGAATGGTAGATTTAACCCTTGCTGATTCTAAAAATAAGTTCCTGCTAAAAGAAACATCAATTGTGGTCGAACAGCAGAACTTCTAGGCTGTGAATATTAATGCAAGTTCAATTTTTTTTAAATGAGACTATCCACGGGAATCAAATTAATGCCCCCTGTCTTCCTGGTTCTTTACTAATACATATATTTTTAGGCAATACAGAAAATCTGGGGAAACATTCTATTATACAATCTGTGTAGTTGCACTTAATTCCCATTCACCAGCAAAGCAAACTGAATGTGTATCACACAAAAAAGAATACTACTGCCTTGCTTCGGTCTCATGATTGGTCTCATTCACTGTCCATTGTAGGCAGCACAAATATTCCTATCGACTTCAATATCTGTGTGTACAAGTCCTAGATATGGAGAAAACTGTAACTTGAAAGCAGACATTTATCAAGGTAAAAAGTCAATAAGACTTGTAAATATCTGAGAAAATTATTTAATTTCAATTTGAGCTTAAATAATGATGATAACTGGAACTGCTTTAGCTTACTTTTTATTTATGTATTGTAACTTCTTTTCAGAGACCTGTTAATGACTCTTTTTAAGATCACAATTCATGTCTATTGACTTTAATACAACCCGTTACAATACTGATAGACCCTGCCTTCAGCAGGTACTTTATGTCTCACTAAACCAACAGCTAAACATCGATGCCCAGTCCTGTGCTTTTAAGCATAAAGCAGTCAAGTTTGGACTGTTTGGTAAATGGATTCAGATCAGCAAGAACTGGTTATGTGAGTTAATCTTAAATGGTGGGGGGAGGAATAGCAAAAGGGGTAGAGGAGAAGGGGATTGTTGGGTTTTTTCTTTTTTTTCTTTTTTTTCTTTTTTCTTTTTTTTTCTTTTTTCTTTTCTTTTCTTTTTTTTTTTTTTTACAACCCTGTGATCTTCACTGCAATCTGTTTTGTCTGTTGCTTCTGACAGTATCACAGGGAACCTCACTTGGTGAGATTGATTGGTACCTCCAACTTAGCCATTTCCTTGCAGAATGGCTGCCTTTTTTTGCCTAATGATGTTACATTTGTCCTGCAGATGATGTAGAGCATGCTGCAGAGGATGAACAGCTCTGCTCTGATCACTCCTTACTTGGCAAGTACTCACGCTTCACACCAACACTCCTCAGCACCATTAATATTATATATAGATACCCTTGTCACAGATTTACATTCGGTGATCCGAAATCAGGACAGGAAGTGTGAAATGTGCGGGGGGTGTGCGGGTGAGGAGGTGATCTGATTTATTGTGAGGAATGTTGGTGAATAAAAAGGAAGTGATCAAATTTATATTAATGTCTTGACCTATATTCTCAGTGCTGCTTTTTTCACTGCTCAACACCAGCGCGTCTTTCCTCCTGCAACAGATTTCAAAAAGTCTTTGAAAACATGATGGTTCTCTGTCTCGATACGCATTTACTTGCAACAAAATCTTTGAAATCACAATTTTGTGCAACAGTGACAGCCCCTGGGGAGATTAATTAGTCGTGAAGTAGAGGCCAGGTTCTCAGTCTCTAAAATGGTTCGTGCGTGATCTGCACATTCACAACTGGATGCGCACAGAAGCCCAGAGCACAGACACTGTAAAACACAGAGCAGTTGCAGAGCTGCCTCCATTTATGTACACATCTGTAGATCCTATGTGCAAGACTTGCTTGAAAGTTTGTTAGAGAAAGGGAGAGAAAGAGCAGAGCTTTGGTATCCACCTTACAAAGGAAATGAAATAGCAAGCCATTCAAAAACGTGTCATGAAGATGGTAAATCAAACAACTCAAACTTAGAACTGCAGAAATAAGGTTACTTACAAACTAGTGTCTTTTATTTATATCTTCTAATATTTAATTATTTAGCGCAATAATTTTTTTATCAGCTTGCTTTCTTTGTTCAGCACATGGGGAAACCTGCTCTGGGGATGAATCAGGGTGTTGCAAAGGAGGAGATCTTTCCTGGAAGGATGCCAGCTTTGTATTTCAGGGGAGTTAGACCATGGAAGGTGTAGGAAAGAAGGAAAAAGGTTTCCTGAGGTTTCTTACGTGTCATTTGCTAAGTTGCCTACATTCATATACAGATTTCTCAGTAACTCTCTCGAGGTTTGGAGGTCAGGATGCTAGAGAGTGAAAAACCACAATATTTTGAATATCTGTGCCATTCCTCTGCCTGAGTGCAGTGGAGATAATAGAGCTACCTTAGGAGCAACATGATGTATAGCAGAAGTGCTGTTGTTTTCTACATCTCTAAATAAGACAGTTAGAACTATGTAAATAATCAACTGTGCCGTTCGCAGAAAATTTCCCTTAAAAATAATCATTACGAATTGAAAAGTGGGAAATAGTCAATTCGTACTGATAGAACGCTTCATTTCTGACTTTTGTTTCTTTTCTTTTTTTAATAAAGTTCAAATTTGTTTCTGGGTGAAACATTGCTTTAAACTGAAAGAGGAAGAGTTTCATGTAGAAAACACTGAAATGAAATTATGTGCTTTGAAACATCTGTTGATGAACAAGAGAATTTTGAAATGGGCTATTTTGTACATTTGTTTTAAAAAAGGCTTTTTATTTATCTGAAGTTCTTGGAAGTAGCAACTGTCTGAAATATTGGTACAAATTGACAAAATGTTTTTGGCACTGAGAGGCTCTGTCTTCCGGTACAGAAAAATGTTCTGACTGTTGCTCTGTTCTACCTGGGATTCTCTGGACTGTGGAAATGCTACAGGAGAGAGAGAAAGTATATTCACAGAAGCAACCCGAATAGTTCTTCTTGTTCTATAGAAGGATATATATGACTCAAGCACTATAGTGGAACTTGAACCCATAGTAAATGCAATATTACAATGAAGCACTAAGGAAAAAAACACTATTATGAGTACTGCGCAGTGACCCAGCAAGTTAAGCTCTCTCTCCTACTCACCTCAGGTGGTTGGTCAGCAGTAAGTTAATGATCTCTTTATAGTCCTGAAAAGCATATTCAAATAAGTCATTTACAGTTCATTAAATACCTACATTTGGTGCTTGAAATGCACCGCTTTATAAGAATAGTTTGACATATATAATCTAAAACCCGACCTGTACAGAACTTTGTTCCACTTTCCTGTTCTGACAAAAGGGACTTCTGTCACTTTGGCACTTTTGTGAAAGGATTCAGCAGGAACACCGCTGTGTTTTCCCAGTTTTGGTTAGTGGAGCCATGGTGTTTAGCTCATGACCTGGATCAGTTTGGTGCTCTCCTTTTCTCTCTGATTTCTCTCTCAGAAGACCTACCAGTATTTGCAAAAATGATTTTTTCAGATTTGTAAAATGTGGGGAAAAAAGAATATTTATGACCCAAATGTGAATTTTTGTGCTCATTCACATCTAGATTTATTGGCAAAAATCAACTCACACATCAAGCATAAACTAATACCAGCTGATTACCACCAGTGCAGCTAGGCATGAACTAATATGCCAGAATGCCTCATTGCAATTACAAAGTTTTCTTACAAAAAGCTTTAAAATTACTTATGTTAATTTAGTTACAAGGCTAACGTACTGAGCAGGAAATTATGTTGTATTAATTTCAGCACTCACCACCTTATTAACCAATCATATCACTCTTATTCTTTCCATTTTATAATTATCATTAATTACCAGTTTATAATAAGTTTATTCAGTTAATTCAGTGCTGTTCATGCCCTGAAGCATAAACCAATACTGATATCATTTGAACCTGTGACTAATTAGAAAATTGTAGTACCGCTAGGTAACTTGTTCTGTAAATGATTTCAGCCTTCAGGTAACCCACGACTTGTTGGTTTTTTGGGTTTTTTTTAATTATGAACAGAAAAGACAGACCTTCCTGATTAGTTCCGTTGAAGTTTGGCACATCAAGGTTTTTTATGGTTGTGCTTTGTAACAAAATTTTTGTCAGCAATAAGAAATTTGAATAGACTAAGCTAGAACAATCTAAATTATCTGAAAGTGGAAAGTAAGAACCAAATACTTAGCTTACAAAATCGTTCTGTCTGCTTCCATAGCAGAAAAACCCAAAGACACAGACATCTGCAGGTAAAATTTGGGAGTAAGGCTTCCAGGCAACTAAGTGGAATGTTTTATTGAATAACCTCTCCTTGTACCATTTTAAGTGGGGCTGGACAATGTCATTGGTCAAATACTGTAAAGCATGATCTTGTACTAGACAAAGATAGACTCTCTTCTGCCTATAATTTCTTTATAGAATCTTTTTCGTAGATTCTTAAAGAATTATTTCTTATGGTAATGCTGCACTTTGAGATGGAATTTTTATTACAATTTAACTGCTCAACCTTATAAAGGAATATTAACACAGTAATGTTACTAAATACTACCTCTTTCTGCAGGAACAGTGGTTTAATTACAGTGCACTTATGATATAGTTGCATGTTTTTCATATGGATTAATTATACAGTACCTAACTAGAGAAGTAAGAGATGCAATATCAGTACTTGTAGATTTATCAGGCGATGGAGTGAAATTTGTGTTGTCTTTTATAAGGGATACATGAGATCTATTACTCAGCTTAACTGATTCCTCAACCATTGCTCACCAATCTCTCACATTTGGAGACAGCGGGTTTGTCTTGCATCTACTATGCTAGGTCTCAGAGCACCATTGTAGCAACCAAGTCTTAGCCAGGAGGCAGCTGGTCATTCATCAGCTTTCACTGTGAACTAAAAAGATGTGCACAGGGATTTAGATATTCCAGATCAATATTCTAGGTCATATTTACAGCTGACTGACTCAAAAAATTTTTTGAAAATTTTCCAAAAATTTTTCAAAATGTTTTGAAACATAAAAATTCCCCTGAACTAGCAAAATTATACCTGCTAACTAGCAGAACTGAGTGTGGATCAGCTGATACTCATTGTCACTACTATCCTAGATCCATGACCCATTACAGCTCTCCTCACTACCACTGATGGACTCAACTAACAACTGTGAGAATATTCAAACAAGACTGTCTATGACAAACACAGTCCTGATGACATTTCATTGAGTGGATCTATGAAAAGTCTGTGTTGCGCATTATCTAATCATGGGTCAGTTAATTCACAGACCGGCAAAGTACTAAAGGATAATCCTTCCCTTTGACTACTGTATAAGGTTAGAGACACACCACAGACTGTCCAGCATACGAGCTAGCCTCATACATCCCTCACCCAGCTCATATGCTTCTCCTTTCAGCCTCTCAGATCCCCTAAGCACAGACAACTAAATGACAACACCATATCTTAATGGAGATAGTGCCATGTCAAAGGTGATTTGTTGGCCTGTTATTCCCTATGATGTGGCTTCTGATGTCGGGGTTATGGTTGAGTCCCTCTTCTGTACTTCTTGCTTCTATAAAGGAAGCAGAGGTCAAAATGCAAGCCTGGCTCTCAGTTCCCAGAACCTTAGGCTAGGCACTCCTGTGAACACCTGGAGTTATGTCAGTCCATAGGCTTACTGATTGCTGCCCTACCAAATATGTGATGTGATTCTTGATACTGTTCTCATAAATGTAGTGGTGCCTCCAAACCAACTGCTTTGCAAATAGACATGGCACAGGTAGTGTAGGAGTACAGAGAACAATGGGACGAAGTATATCTTCCTTCTTAGCTTGATGACATGCTTCTAGCTAGCATCTGTCAAAGACTACTCACAGTACAAACCCTGAAATTACTTAGCCAGTCTTGCAGGACCTAGAAACGAGTAGCCTTCTGTATTTTAAATCTGAACTGACTCATTCGCCATTTCTTACAAAGCCAGCTTCTGCCAGCTCTGCTGCTGCTTAATCACACTGCTGCTGGGAAATTTTCCTGGCAGAAAAGCCACATATGAGAGCACAGGGAATGACAGATATCACCTTGGGCCTCATCATCTTTAGGTGGTATCCCACTACGTTTGTATCATGACTAGGATGCAATAGGCAGAAATAAATTTTAATAGCATCTTGGCTCTTCACAGTACCGTATGGTGCCAGGCAGAAAGGGAGGTGGAAGAACAAGAACCTCGCTGGGACGGTGATAGAGGGGGGGACTTGAGTAACTGCAAATTGATTTGCAGCGTGAATGACCACAAGACTAGTTGTTCATATATTGAATCAGAGAGCGAATAGTTCAACAGGACACAGCGTACCTGCAATCTCTGAAATCTAGCCTGATCCTCTCAACCTTTCTGTTGTTCCTGATTCCCCCTCTCACAGCTCGAGCCATGCGAGGATGATTACTGTCTGTCTGTGCTTAGCATCATAGAAACAGCCACATTGATAAGGACCAGTAGTCATTTTAAGTCAAGTTTCTCTATTGCTACTAACGTGCTTCAAATAGAGCAGCAAAAAACTTCAAGTGTGCGATTATAGAATAACTGCTACTTCACAGTGACTCTAGCTCTGAATGAGGCTTAGATTTTATTTGCTAAATATTTCTTATAAAATACTTTTTTAATCTTGTTCTTCATATTGCTACAGCCCGTGCAGAGTGATTAAAAATTCTGATCTCACATGGATGGTTACAAAGCATGGTTTGATTAATCAGAAAATTGGTTTAATCATTTGTTGCTAGGAATCATAAATTAATGCAGATGAAATCCATACTGCTGTCTGTTGAACTATGAGTCTGATATCACAGACGTTTCTGAGAATTCAGAGGAACTACTTATGTGAGTAAGAATATTCCTCTGTGGGTTTGGTCTGTAAGTCCTCTCTGCTCTGTTTGAAGTGTTTGAGCTGGTTTGCTGTTGTATCTAACATTTAATTTCTTTCTGTATTCACAGACAGCAAGCAAATATTAGGAACTAATGTGGCGAGGAATATTAATATTATTAGCTGGCATTTTGAATAATGGAGTCATGATAAAATGCTACAGTGGAGAAGAACTCTAGACAAAGATAATTAATTGTCTACAAACTTTATTCCAATACATTATGACTTTTATACTTACATAACAACTCTGAAATCCATGCTTTAAGAATCATTTGATAATTGTATATTGGATATCATCGTGGCTAGGCTAGGCTGTGCCATTTCAAATACAAATATCAACAGAAACAGGATTTCACTGATGTGATCACTTTGTTTAGAAATATCATTCTAGATTAAATATTACTTATATCCTTACAAGTTGACTATAAATTACAGAACCTTTTTTTGCTGTATGCCTAATAAGGCAGAAGAGAGGATGAAAAAATAAACAATCATACAGAAAAATACTCTTACAAGGAAAGACTTTCAGGGGTGAATAGAGTTTTGCAGGCAATGGTAGTGCGGGTGTTTGGTGAAGTTCTGAGCTCTTAACTTTGTAATCTGAACAGTGTCCAGCTAACAATGAGATTTTCTATGTGTTAAACATTTATTTCCTACAAATATGGGAGATAGGAAGTGAAGCCCTAGCTGTGAAAGAATGTGAATTGCCTTGAAAATTCTCAGGCTCACTACTGTTTATATGCATGTGTACTTTCACTTTCATAGAATCATAGAATCGCAGAATCATAGGTTGAAAAAGACCTCTAAGATCATCAAGTCCAACCATCAACCCAACACCACCATGCCTACTAAACCACATCCCAAAGTGCCACATCTACATGTTTTCTGAACACCTCCAGGGATGGTGACTCAACCACCTCCCTGGGCAGCCTGTTCCAATGCCTGACCACTCTTTCAGTAAAGAAATTTTTCCTGATATCCAATCTAAACCTCCCCTGATGCAACTTGAGGCCATTGCCTCTTGTTCTATTGGTAGTTACCTGGGAGAAGAGACCAACACCTGCCTCACTACAACCTCCTTTCAAGTAGTTGTAGAGAGCAATAAGGTCTCCCCCCAGCCTCCTCTTCTCCAGACTAAACAACCCCAGCTCCCTCAGCCATTCCTCAGACAGTTTGTTCCCTAGACCCCTCACCAGCCTCATTGCCCTTCTCTGGACACACTCTAGCACCTCAATGTCCTTCTTGTAGTGAGGGGCCCAAAACTGAACACAGTACTTGAGATGCAGCCTCACCAGCGCCGAGTACAGGGGCACGATCACCTCCCTACTCCTGCTGGCCATACTGTTCCTGATACAAGTGACTTTAATTAATGAAACAGCATTTCATATCAATAATGTGAGTACTATTGTTTTTTTCTTATTTAAAAACAATAGGTTTTCACATATATATGCACACACAGAAGCACACTTTCAAACAGAAACTAAATTTCTCAGTTACTCAGCACAGTTCTCTGCAGATGGACTTCAGCTCTTCAGAAAAGGGAGTATACTGAAGAAAGCAAAGCATATAACATAGAGAGCTTTTACCTAGGTAAGTCATCTGTCAATATGTGAATACTGGTCTCAGAAAACTAATACCAACTGTAGTTATGTCATGTACCTTTATTCAGAGAGTTCTGCATTTCCTGTGATGGGTCAGCTCTGTAGAAAAAATAGTCAGAAAATCAATGAGTAGAGTAAGAAATGAAATAAAAGATAGACCTGTTTTAGGCAAGTGTTTTCTCTCCATTACTGACATAAGTAAGCATTTTATGACTTATACCTCTCTGCTTGCTGCTGAATAATTTTTTACATGTAGACTGAAGACTTTTGATCCAGGAAGAGAAAGGGGAGTACAGAATTCACTGCCAGGTCATTCTGAACTGACATTCCTTCATAGATGTTTCATGTACATTGACATAAAAGATCTATCAGAATATGAGTGTGATCTGAAGTAAAACTGTTGCATTTCCATATTATATAGACTTGAGAGGTAGTGGAACTCATGAATCTTCTACTATTAGTTTCTGACAATGTTCAGCTGAAATCTCCCTCTGCAGAGAGGGAAAATTCGCTGCTACAGCAGTCTCTAAAACTGCTAAATTAATCCCTTCACTCTAATAGTTGTCTCTTTGATCTATTCTATCTATCTCAGATGTCCTAATTCAGGTGATGGCAGCCAGGGTGTGAAGCAGCACTTGAGCTACTTGGAATGTCTCATCCAGTATCCTGGTGAGCTTTGCTGGGCTCAACTCTCATCTCTACCCTACAAAGGTAGAGCTTCAACCCACACTTCATTATAGGCTTATCTGCAGCACTTCACCTTCAATCCATGCCTTTCTGTGTGGCACTTAGTACCTAGGAGATGTGTGTGTTAAACTATCTGTATAGAGTAGTTTCCTGACAATACAGCACTTAATCTTCCATCTAACACTGTGAAAAAGATAACTTTTGGGAAAATAATTTCTTCAACGGCATTGGTAGTTGTTTAAGTTCAAATGCAAACACAATCACGTCTGAAAAATGTGCCTGTATTCAACTGCTACTTTATACGCAAAATGTGGATACAACTTATTACCGGATTTAATTATTTTGAATTGTGATAAACATAATTTAGATTTCTATGGGGAATTCTATCACAAGTTCTCAAAGTCCTTTGCAAACAGCAATAAGGTAGAAAAGTGTTATTTGTAAAGAAAAATAGTATTGGTAAAGGAGAATAGTTTAAGATAGGCCTAATGACTTCATTAAATAAAACTGAAATTCACAGCAGGATCAAGACTTGATGCTACATCACTGCACTTCAGTCATCCTTTATTTGTTCTGGGTAATCATGTTAGTGCCCCTCAATTTCACTTGAGCTTTTATTTTATTCTGGCAAGTCTCAGGCAATTTGATTTTTCTCCATTGCTGTGCAATGGTTCCTGGAGCCTCAGTTCCTTTTCTGCACCTGAAGGTGGGCAGTGTAGCTAAGAGCTTTGGGCATCTTATGGTATTCAACAGCAGTCAATGTATCTCAGAAACCTTTCTGGTTTTCCAAATTGAGGAATAAGTGCTGCTGAAAGATTGTGTATTAATGCTTAGTGCCAAAAGGAAGGGATTTCACTGTCTTAATTTAATTTTTTTTTTTTTTTTTTTTATCTGACCATGGTAATGTGATGAACCTTCATGTTGCAGATTATAGTCAGAAATGTAGCTAAATTACAGATTTTGTTTCTGGGTATGCCAATTCCAGTGTGTCAGAGAGATCTTTTTTACCATCTCCACTTGGCAACTGGTGTTATAAAATTTGACAGACCTGAAGAAATTAATTTTAGATTCCACAGAATGGCGAAACAATATGTGTCTTAGAACAAGCAGCGACACAGTGACTTCAATTTACCTTTTACGGATAAAAAGAGAGAGGTGAGCTCAAACCCTAAGAAATGTATCAATAATTGAAACACTGGGGAGAATTTGTGAAAGTATGATCAACCAAAAATAGCTAAATATTTTGATCTTCAATATTGTTCTATTAGAGGATGTTCAATTCCATGCACTATTTAGTTTACAAGTGTTGATGCACTGAATGAGTTTTAAGAAACAGCACGGGATTTATGGCTTTCTGATTTGTTATCTGGGTCATGAATATAAGAATTTCATTCTAATGTCCTGGAGCCATATCATGCCATTGATTTTTTTTAAGCAGATTTTGCCATTGATTCAAATGGGGAGTTCTGCTTAAAAATCAATGGCACAGTATGGCCCTGAGACATTAACACATTCAGAATATTGATGGAAAAGGAAAATAAAACCTTTTTTCAAAAGCTCTTTCTCTCAAAATATTATCCGTTCCTCAGAAGGTCTGGACATTCTACTGGATGTTCTTAAACTAAGCATAGATGCTGTTGAATGCAAGTTAACATTTAGAATTTTTTTTTCCTAAAAAAAATATGACTGGCATCCAACCTTTTAATCAAATAATTGACTAATCACTCACTGTGGTACAGCTTCACAATCAACTCTTCCAGCTAAACTCATCTCCCATGACCCCCTCCTTGCCACTTTCCCTCCTTACTTCACTTCAGAAAATGTTCAGTACAGCCCATTAAGGAGCACTTTAAGAGGGTCTGGCTGATCAAGAAAAATTAAGCTCCTAATAACAGCAAAATCGAAAGAAATTTGGACAAAATGACTCTCCGCATCACAGATTTTGTTTACTAGTGGGTAATTAATTCTCCACATATGTTGGGAACATCTGTCGCAGTGACCTGCCATCGTATCTGTGAAATGACTGCTGTGCAGCTCCTCTGCAGGTCATTAGCAACGCTCTGAAAGGAATCTTCCTCTTTCTGCCCCAAATGGGCAGCGCTCTCTGGGGTGTCCACATCCCACGAGTCGCCCAGGTCTCTGCAACCCTGCTCCTCACCTGTTCCAGCACCTACCTCTCCTTCTAAATCATGCAGTGCTCAGAGGAAGACCTGGTGCCTGATAGAAAGATGTGAAAGAGAGACATTATAAGAAAAAGCAGATAGATTTCATCTTCTGTTGCATCAACTTGAATTTTGTCACACCTTCATACGTTAGCTGCCTTCTCAGCTAAGAAATCATCCTAATTCAGTGCTTTAGCAGCTAAACTGTCTATTCTGTTCCTATTTGGCCAAAGGGCTTTGATGAATGGAGAAAACGAAGAGAGCTTTTTTCTCTTTCTGCACAAAGCTTCCTTTTCTGTCTGTACAGGGACATCAAGGCAAAATAAGGATGTGCCAAAGGAAGTAAAATAGAGGCCAAGTTTCCAGGCTTCCTATTCTATGTCTGTGTTAAGTTATTCTGTAAAATCCAAGGGATGAGCTTGTACAGCAAATCTTCCATGATTAAAGAAGTGAGATATCAGTGAATACTGATACATGTGCAAATCCCTTTTTTACCAGAAGCAAAGAAAAAAGCATAACGAATAAACACAACTACAAAAGGAAAAGCCCAGTATCTGTACTTGAAAACCACATTTAGGTCATATATTGGCCAAGTACTGCTCACGTGCCAAGGCATAATCACATGCTTCAGAGCTTTAGATGTTATTTTCAAGGTCACGCAGAAAATATTTTTCTGGTGAGGCAAGTTCCTCTCCCTCCCTCCCCCCATACCCACAGGGACTAGAATAAGCTGAGGAGGGTGAACACCTGCAGCTCTTCCAAGACACCTGTGTTTACAATGAATGCCACAGAGCCAACAAATCTTCTTTCACAGGAAACAAAAAAATGTGCAGACATCAAAGAAAATTAATCTTAGATATCATTATACACAGAACAAATCATTTACTGTAAGAATCATGCATAAGTCTCCATAATATTTTATTACATACAAGAATTCCAGCTCCTGCCATTCTCAGATTTCCTTTAATTTTTAAATACCTTTTCTTACCTTCCCTAAATATGTATTATGTCCTTATGTCTAGGATTAAATGATTTCTTTTTAAGTAATCTTCTAATTTATTTTTTTTCAAGGGACACTGCCACATTAAATTCTGGGTAGGTCTGAGCCAATGTAACCCAATGTAACTCCATTGGTACCTGAAAAACAATGCTGATTTACATCCACTGAGATTGCTGGAGCTCTCTATTTGTTCAACAACAACAACAAAAATATATCCTTACCAATGTTTCACATTATAACAGGGAGGAGAAATCATAGTTTTAGTATTTCTTCTCAAATTAAGAATTTACTGTTATTTTCTGTGGTAAAGGCTGCTCCATGTGTAGGCTGAAATAAACGATGAAGTTATAGTCTGTAAATCATGAGATAGATATATATAAAATAAATGTCTTGCCATTGAACAAAATTGGTTGTATTCATTTTTAAAAGATACACAGTTCGTTCCTATGTGTACAAGTCAATCCAATGAAATTGTAGCCAGAGCATAGGGCTGGGAATTGGAAAATGGGAACTACTCATGACTTGGTTGAAAACTACCTGTGTGACCTTGGCAAACATCTTAGGAATCACATGACTCATGGCTGCTTAATGAGATAATCTGCTATGAAAAATGGGGAACGGGGGGTATGAATTAAGAACATATGTGTGTGCATGAAAAGGAGTTTCTGAGGCCAATAATTACTTAATCGGGTCAGAGTTATAGCAGGCTTTGCTACATCTTACACAGAAAGCCGGAGACTATGAAGACTGTAGAAACAAGAGCAAATGGAAGAACTGCATCACCAGAGCTCCCTCCCGGCAAGTGAAAGAGTCAGGAGGCAGTTCTGAACAAAACTCCATTCAAGGCAGGATTTGGTCTTACACGTAACACAAGAACAGGCTGCCTGGGCAGCTCAGCAGTGACTTTGACAATAAGGGAGAAAATGAAGTTAAATCACTGAGCCTTTACAGCAGCGGAAATACTGAACCAATTTTCTAGTTGAAGATATGAAAACTTGCTGCTTTGTTTTTACCATGGGAATTTGTTAGTAGGGAATGTATTTGTTGCATTTCTAGCAAGAATAAGATAATGTGTCTGGGTTCCCCACGTGGCTTTCAGGCTCAAGGAGAGGAATTGGAGAAACATTGAGAAGCAGAAGATCTATTAGTGGTGCAGGGTCTCTGACAAGAGATCTCAGAAGTTGCATGGCCTGCAGGAGACAGCATTCAGATGTATTTATGTATATTCATATCCATATCCATTCAATTGCTGTCTCACGTGGTACTAGTCAGAGTTATATCAAATATGTGATAGTTATTGCAAAGTGGTAAGATTCAGACTAACGTAAGGACTGAACCATGCACAGTAGTCCCAGTGTATTTCCAGTTAGCACTGTTTAGCAATTGCTTGAGTGCACAGCTCTTTCATTGTGGATCACAGCTCTTTCATTGTGGATCACAAAAACAGTGATGAGCGGAAGCTGCCTACCAGGATCAGTATAGCAAGGATACTCCAGCTATGGGCAATTTTTGACACTCAAGTAATGTAGGTAAGTCACATTTTTATTTCAATCTCTCAGTCCAATTCCAGAAATTAAAGAGGGTGAGGGCAGAGGGCGCAGTGAGCATGATCTCAGCTTTTATCCTTGAAGATCACAGCGAAACTACACACAAGTATGGCACTATGTACTGTCTTTATTCCTCCTGTAATCACTGACAGTATAGATTCTTCTGCATACATTCAACCAAGAGGCTAGAGAAAGTTGACTGTGAAAGACTCAGAGCAGCTTTGAAAGTAACAGTGCTCCAAAGACACATGGATATCAAAATGGCTACGGTCACCCACAGACAATGTCTTCGGAGACCCTCTCAGAGGTAGTCTGAAATAGTGATCAATTTTGTCAGAATCTCTTGCATGAGACCATCTTTACCCTCCTTCCCCCTTCTCCCCACACACACACACCTCCCCCTTCCTTCATTGGAGGGAATTCTTCCAGGGAAGATTTTAAGGGGTTTACTTTCCCCAGATTCCTCCCATGTGGCGTTCCCTCCACCCCCTCAACGGCAGGCCCTGGTCTTACCCAATATTATTCACTGTTCCTTTTGCAGGCTGTAATCTCCAGCTCTCCCAGGGGAGCAAAACCAGCAGCCAGATATCTGCTGACAGCTTTGCATGTGTAAATCCATAGCAACTTCATTGAAATCAGTGGAATTAGTTTGGCTTGAGACCAGTGAGAAGAAGAGCTGGATTTGACTTATTAGCACAATAACGGAGAAATTAGTTAGATTACACTAAGGATTTCTGTGATAAAAACATTTAGTTTTCATTTAACCAGTGCAAAGGTAATAGCGTAATTCCCTTAAGGAATGTGCAGAAATAGTAGCCTATATACAAAGAAGGAAAAACCTTAAAGAGGAGTATGCTGTCAGGGAGAGTGATACTAATGCCCAGGAGAGCTGTATATAATTAGCTGTCATCATTTACATGGTTAGTTTCTTCACCACATACAAAATATACATAATTACAGTTCACTTACAAAGGATTCATTTGCTGTGTTCCATATCTTATGAATTTTTATGGCACAGAAGTCAGTTCTCATTAAGTTAAAATCTAGGCCAAAATTTCTAGAAATCTTCCAAGCAGATCTCTTGCAGTTTGCAGGGGATTCCGCTATGACTGATTGATATTACAGTTGTTACAGATGTACAGATATTACAGTCGTTAATACTTCTAAAACTGAGTGTTTAGTTTTGTATAACTATGTCAAAATTTTACAGTTGTTACTCCTTAAATGGTAACATTTGACGTTGTCACAAAGAACTAAAATTTTCCACTTCTGATGTATGTCAAAAGCTTAGAAAAAAATTCAGAAAACTTCAGTCAAAATAATGCAGCTCTTTCAATTAATACTAATAAGGAAAATAATGTCTTCTGTATCTTGGAAATTATTAAAAAGCATCCCATTGAGAAGCCTAAACTGGAACTTTCAAGGCTGGTCTTTTTGTCAGGGATAGGAATGCACCCACCTGTGAGAGCTACAAACTTCTGCAAAATTTCATATGCTATCTGCAAAGAACTTGGCAGGTAAATTATCTGAGGACAGGAACCAAATAAAAATGTCCTCAGGAATCAGATTTGGGAAAAAACAGCAAACAAACATTTTCAGATGTTAAAATGGAACCAAATATTTCTGGGTCTGGCCACGTCTTCGCTGCTAACAAATAAATGTTATCTCCATGGGCTCTCTGAATTTTTCATCTCTCCCCTTTTTTATGGATTAGGAGTTGTTAACAACATATTACTGTTATCAGGTATGCTGTTAAAAAAAAAGAAAGTGTAAATTAAAGCAACAAAAGGAGGAGCTGAATTAATTTCTAGTTGTAACTTCTGTGAGAAAGGTGAAATGTGATTTTTCTAGAAATAATACTCATGAAGATCCTTGACTGTGTTGAGAAAACATCTCCTTCTTGGCTTATCTCTGCATTAATGAACACGGATTTTGAACCAAATGTCTAGAATAAGACTGACTCTAGAGTGATCGACTAGAAGTCAAAACCTCATTCTTAGCATGGCATGAAGTGCTGATTTAGTACAAGTATTCTTGGTTGGCTCAGATTCATTTTAATGGTACTTTAAAGGGCTAATATTGTCTTATCAGAGGTTATACTGACTGTATATACTCTTCTATCTCACTATCAGCACAAGAATAATTGTGCTTTATGGCTAATAATGTTCTCTCTTACTCTCTTGTTCAAACTCTTGGGCTACAAGACTATCTTTCCTTCCTCAAAACTTAGGCTACTGGAAAAGCTGAGGTCAAATGAAGGTTGAGAAGGTGCCCAATACTGCAGCAGTCCTCTGAGGAGAGGGAATTGTGAAACCAAGGAAAAAAGGAATAAGAAAATAGAAGTAGGAGGGCACTTTTACCATGTCAAGAGTAAACTTCTCATGAATTTATTAAATGTGCACATGTACATGTATTTGTTGGCAAAATACTTTTCTGGAATTTGATCCAATGTCCATTAAAAATGGCAGCTTAGAAACAGCAGTCAGAAAAGGCCAGGAACAATGTAGGCAGGAAAAAATCTCAGATGTGTTCATGGCAGTGGATCTTCCTGGAAAAAAATTTCCCAGTTATTTCTGCACAGAGGGAGAGGAATTAGTCCAAATTACACCAACCATCTCTGGAAATAATTTTTAGGTTCAGTTTACGGTGGGTTGATGCCTCCAGGAAATCAGTGGAGCTTCCAACATACAATGCAAAGGAAATGGTGTAGAATACATAATTGGAGCTTCTTTTAAAGGAATTAACAAATATAAAACCCGATATGTACTCATGCAGAAGAATAAGACTCCAGACCTCTTGTTTACCCCAGAATCTGATGCTTGCCTGAGGGCAATATTTGAATTCCACCCACTGTCATTTCTACACTCAATGTCCTTCAGATTTCTCAGATCACTTTCAGCTTTGCCCTACATGGTGAGTATCTGTGCACTTTCTGTATATGTTTGTATGTGAACTACAATATGGCTGTTATTACTTGTGGTGTTACTGATTAATATAGTCAGATTTCTTTTAAAATTCTGCCCTTATCTGCATTGGAGTGATCTTTGGATGCTAGTAACTGCGGTCTATGGACAGCAACTGAGCAACAGCAATTTAACTAGGCTTAGTGTCTGCACCTTGGTATGCTAAACACCTTTGACACATCTGAGGGCAGGAGCCTGCCTTTGAAAAGACAGGAAAGTACAGGTACTAGAATTGTGAGTTAATTGTTTTAAATCCCAGTTAAATAAGAACTCTAGATTCTTTCTGAGATTTATAATGTGTTTAAAAGCTTTGAACACAGGTGCCTAGATTTTTACTATGTGGTCAAACACTGAAGCTGTAGCAGAACTCAAACTTCTTAAAGCAAATGTTGTAAGAAACTAGTAGCTGCTTAAAAAATGTGATCCACATGGCACTTTAATAATGTATTTAAATTGATGAGGGACATGGCTATGAAGACTTGCATGTACCACACCTTCCTACACACTGCGTGCAAGACTGCATTTAAAAATTTGCGAAGTCTAAGCAGGTGCTGTTACCATGACAAATGACTTTTTAATCAGTCATAATTTTGCACTAAGTGCTGTATAAGTGCCCTTTGTTTCACTACTTAAACTGTCAATGGCTAACAATGGAAGTCACAGACTAGTGCCTGTCATTAAAAGCAATGGAAAAAATCAATACAATTTTTAATTAAAGGTGCCCAATGGCTCGAGCTTTTAAGAAAGGAATTCTCCTTGTCAGTACATCTTGCCTTCAAGCCCTTTCTGGCAGTTCAGAAGTTAACATGCAGACAAATGGAAGTATTTGCAATGTGCTCCTGGAAATAAGAAGAGAAGGGGAAGTGAGGAGAATTCAGGGAAAATACTTTCTATTTGATTGGTGTTGTTAGGGAAGGGATAAAGTACATAAGTACTGATGTCTGTGGAAACCCCAGAGCATGCTTTTCATCAGACTTTTAAAAATATGGAAGAATATATAAAAAGATACCCTTGTCAGTAAAATTCGCAATATAGATTTTTCTGTACACACTCGTGAAGAAGCAGTTTGAAAAAACTTCCTGTTGCTGTCATTATTATTGGAGTATTCGTGTTATTGGCTGCCTTAAGCATCTTGTCTTTGTTTTGTCTCTCCCTTACCCCTGAGTGCTCAGGTTTTCTTCTTGTCGTGTTTTTCTGATACCTTCTGTTTCTCTGTCATTCGCAAATGTTTTTGTTGAAGAAGCAGATGTATGTTTCACCCATGGTGATAAAAACTTCACTGGTGTACCTTTAACAGCAGTATTTCTATAACAGTAGCTGAACTCTAATTTCCTGATAGAAGAGAAATTTGACAAGAATAAATATAAGGTCTGGGCCAAACAGATGATCTTTCTAGGTACTTGCTGGATGGGCACATCTCCTAAACTAGTATACTTACTCTGAAATTAGGGTAGATTTTCTGGATGAAGTTAAATTGCATTGAAAGGCATGGAATATGAGGCAAAATGACACTTGAATACCATAGTATATGCTCACTTGTGCTACTGTATTACCAAGTAATGTTGCAGCACGTGAACCTGACATGACCTGTGAAATCTTATATCACTTTTGTAATTTGGAGAATTTTACAATCTTGATAAGCATAAATTACAAAGAGCATGATCTGTTCATTCATGTAAACAGAACTATTAGGTTTTTATAGGTTTAGATTTTCACTCTTTTGGTTGCAAACTGAAGAATGTTAGACTATCAGCCACAACTTGGAGTATGAAAGAATTCTCTGTTTGTAGGACAAATCCCCTTGAATTTGACATTTAGTTAAATATTGGAGCAATAATGATAGACTTCAGGACTCTTGTAACATTTTCATCAACTGTATGACAGTACCAGTAAGCTGATCCTGTGAACGTTACATGGTTAATAGTGCTTTTACTTTCTTACAAGTTGTTTTCATAAGCAATACCCAGTTTCTGATATAAGCCATATATTCCACCTCATATTTCTGATTTAATCACCTATGTCTCAACTTTTTTTTCCCCCTTTTATTTTGCTTGTTCTGATATGTAAAGAGTAACCTGTTTGTCATAGCAGTAGCAGTTAGCATGCAGCATTTCCTTTTCTTGCTTAAATTACAGGGTTTCCATAAGGAGTAATGAAGAAGAAAATGGCAGTGGAAGAAAAACCAGCACCAACTGTACATAAGAAATATACATAATGCTAGCAAATGAAAAAATACCACAGTAGCAATGTTTTGGGATTTGCCAATGCATCCAGCACTCTTAGATGCAACCAGCGTGGCTTACCTGTCCTGGCTGAGCTCCAGGAACTTCTTGCTCTGTTTCAGACTAAGTCAGCCTTTCTCATTTGCTCCCTGATAAAGATTCAGGTATCTGGAACTTGCTTCTTTAAAGGGAAGTTAGAGGTGTGTAGTAGAATTCGGTAAAGATCATTTCCCCTATATTCTGATGACAACAGCAACAGTCTGCAGTGAGTGGTCCCTCAGTGCAACTCAGGAGCATGTTGAAGTGATTCACTGAAGACATGGGAGTTCTTGTGCTGAAAGACCCTATCCAGCCCACTTTCCCTGACTGCCAGGCAAGGTGTGATATGGCATGAGGTGGCATTCAGGGCTTCACTCTAAGGGCTGGAAGGTATTATGTCAGACCTTCACCATCTGGACTGAAGTAACATGGGGTAGCCGGTTAAGATGCCTCTGTGGTCACTGTGCCCCCTCAGAATTGGTACAGGAAGACTGATGCAGGAGGATTTTGAACTGATCTAGGCGGTTAATGTTTTATAGGGCAAGTGGCATATACTCCCTTGTGTTCCTTTCTTGCGTTATCATTGCTGAAGTAGAGCACTCAGCTGAGCTGTCACTCCCATGTCCAAAACTGAAAGGCATCCAGAAGAAAGTGCCCGTGGAAGAGGTAACGATGAGTGAGGTGGTAGAGCTCTGCAGGCAGATGTGATTGGCACTCAGAGTATCATCTCCCTCCTGGCTCTTTGGGTGCCCACTTGCATACGCTTGGACAAGTTTCTTAGTTTCCATGTCTCTGTGTATCAGACTCTAGACTGGCCTTTCAACTACCATAAACTTACCAGGCAAAAGTATCATACAAGTTTAAAGCAAAAAATTACTGCCCTTCCCAAATGTATCTGGTGTCTACCATGGGTCTGTGTCCTCCAACAGTGCACTTTTCCCATTTCTGACTCAGACAACGAGCAGCAGTATTTCTGGGGAGATTTTGCCTTTTGATCTCCTCTCTGATCTAATGCAATTGTCCACTGGCAGAAGCGCTGCGAGGTGCAGAATAAAGTAATGAAGCTAATCTGATTTCCACCCCCCAACCCCAGTATCTACATGCCCTTATTATATTAGATTCCTAATGAGATTCTCTGTCTGCGCTCCAGAAACAGGGCTGAAAATGTATGTATATGTGGGGAGGGGAGATGTTGTGGAAGGTTGCCTCCATTTACATCCCATCTTTAATGGATAAATTCTGCCCGTCCTTGAGTTGCAAGGTATCTACCTCCAAGATTTCTTGAGGGAGAAGCTTCTAAAATTGCCAATAAAGAATCTATGCATTTAACACTGATATGTCTTTGATATGGCAACAAACGTAAGCACAGGAGCAGTAAAGGGAGGAATCTTCTTGTGAAGGTCTTGTGCCTTCCCACCTGATAAAGCTGGAAGATATCCTGAAGTGGGTGGAGAGCGTGTTGGAGGGATGTGCCTGAGCTGGAATTGCCAGGAAGAATTCGGAATAAAGTAGTCTTTTGTTGTTAAGCAGCAAACATCATTACTTGCCTTGTGAGTAAAGAGCCTGTACACCTCTAAAGGTCCCATGAGATGGGATGCAGTGATTCACTGCTTGCAAGTCATCCCATCTATATTTAATCCTCCTTAAAAAAACAACTTTTATCTTCCTCAGCTGTACAGAGCCAATGCCAAGTAGATTTAACAGAGAAGGTGAGAACTACTGTATGCTGAAGAGCTGGCCAGTAGTGGCCATCCCAGGTTAAAATTCACATATCAGAACCATGTTTCACCAGTCTGGTCACAAATAAGTCCTCTCCTGCTAAACTGGATTATATGTATCATAGAAAACAAACAGTATTGCTCAGAGTGTACGGTGATCATAGAAGATTTTTTTCCCTGGAGGGAAAGTTGCAATTTCAACTAAGTCACTGAAATGTATCCGTTGTAATGCAATAACAGGGTAGCCATCTCAGAGCAAAGAAAAACCTCTGGCCTCTACTCAGTTCAGGAAAAAGCCTTGTAAGCAAGGCCTGAATCCAGTTTCATGCTTGACGGGCCCAAACTTGGTCACTTCAAAACTGAGTTTGCCATTTGATCCCGAGACAGAAAGTTTTTTGTTGCAAAGAACCCTCATGACAGATTGGTGTTTATGGATAAAATGCCTTTAAAAGAAGTTTAACTGCCTTAGCTGGGTCCTTCATGGACAAAGGTCCATATCACAGAAGCACTATACATAATTCACCACAAGAGAGCCCCAGAACTAAGCAAGAAAGCTAAATTGCCTGTCACTTCCAGAAGAAGTGTTCCCTTTGGGTCAAGGTTGAAATCATTGGTAAACCGATGTGAAGACGATCACATCGGTCTCCGTATGGATTCCTTCCCTGTGTTAGGACTGCAGAGAAATAAGGGAGGCAGAATGAATGCCTACTAAAATTTCCACTTTATTCGCGATTCTTATTCACAAACCAGCGAACCTCTCCCTGATCAAAGTCTGAGGGATGTGGGCAGCCGTGGAGGGGGGAGTATCAGCATTTCTAAAGCAGCATGGATTCTTTCGCTAAAGCAAAACAAGGCTTGTGGCAAAGCATGTATTCTGTTCACAGGGGTGTCCTGTCAGAGGTGCGAGGCATTACGGCTTTGTCTGAATACAAAAAACACCTCATTATTACCCTGGATAGGAAATGCTGCTAGTTACAGGGAGCGAGTATGACTTCAGGAGTACAGTTCATGAGAAATAGATGCCATCTGTCTGTCATTAAGTGGCTGATTGTGGCTTTCTGTGATTGACTGGTGATTGATTGACAGGTGGTAGAGAGGAAAGGGATATAGCGTGTCAGCCAGACACGCTAGCCTTTTGTTTCAGTCCCGTAATTTCTGTGGTGTGTGTAGCTATCAGGGGGGCAATTTTTCCTTCAGTCCCACTCGCACTGCAGCCTCCATGTCAAGTAGACCTGAAGTCTGCAGAGAAGAACAGGAGAATGTGGAGAGTATTTGACCAAACACTGGGACTCTTGCAAACCTTCATAGTTTAATTCTATGACAAAGAAAAGGTGCAATTTAAAGAAGATATTTTGCACTGTCCTCCCTTTCTCACATGCCCACATTTCCAAAGGCTGTAAGAAATGAACTTTTGCTTTGCCAAATTCAGCTTATAACAATTTTAAACATTATAACAGTTTAATAACGTATTATCTAGATATTTTAAATTAAGAAAGCAGAAGATTAACTGATAAGACATCTAAAAATAAACTCATATTAAGATTGCAAAGGTCCAAATTGCTGCACTTCAAAATATTTGGGACTGAACTGTTTGTTCCACCCTGAAATTTTGAGGTATCTTTGGCTTAAATTGTGCTGAGCAAGGTTTGCTTTCCTTAAATATCCATAGAGTAAGCTGAATTCTGCAAGTGCAAACACATGGCAAAGGCTTTATGTAGAGCTGAATCATGAATACTCAGTGTGTAGTCTCCACGAGGACTGCATGCCATGGGGGTGGCTAGATGCTGGTTTGCCTCCCCATAGCACTTGCACTTATTTTAACGAGAATGCTGAAAGTTGCTCATGTTTATGAAGTCTCTGATAGACACTGAACTTGCAGCTGAAATGGTGACATCTTAAGGCTGGCAAGCATCCAAAGGGAGGTGGTGGTTGCAGGTAGGGGCTGTTCTGAGCTGGGAGGATGAAGCAGTGTCTGAGGAAGGCTCCAAGGTCAGTGAGACTGTGAGTAGGGTAAGAAATCCTCTTGACACAGCTCAAGATGGCCAGTAGTATCTCATGACTGTGCCTCAAAGCACAGAGATTAGAAATATGTCTTTTGCATTGCAAGGGGATAAATTTTGCCTTAATGAAACTTTGGGAAGGGGGCAGTCCGTGCTTGTGAAGTGACTTGTCTATGTCCAAGTTAGGTCTGCTTAACTGTGGTTTGCACATTAAGCTGATGTCTCTCCTTGGGCAAAATCTTCTTTGATTTCAGCACTAGGACTGTTGCTTCCAAAGAAAGATTTAAAATAACCTGTGCAATCTCGACAAAGGTACTAGACCAGAAGAGCGAATAAGCAGTCACTATTGATATTAATGGGGATTTCTGCTTAAAACTTGGTGCTGCATTTCCTCATATTTACATAAAGAACTTTTACTGAAATCCAGGTTTCTTACATAGAAGGAGCTTTCAGACTAGATATCACTTTTTTAAGCAGGTTTCTAGATATATTTAGCAATTTTGAGAGAAAATGAATAAAAGAAATAATTTCTTCTGTTTTGACTATCTGGAGTAGAAAAGTAATCAATGTAATATCACTTAGGTTGGAATAAACACTCATATAAAGCTCATTTGTGGAAAAATGTGAAACAAAATAATAATTAAATTACAGTGTTTTTCAGATGCAAAATGTCTAGAATATAATGTATAATATCTTTATTTATTAAGCAATTGACTACATACATGGAACATAACTAAATCCACAAATACAAGTTTTAATAGTTCCCATGTTAACTATGTAATGTACAAGAATCATCTAAGTAGATTAAAGAATGAATTCGTATTTGGAAGCCTGGATTCCTAAATGCCTATTACTTTACTGATACTACTAAACGGGATGAAATGTTTCACAGGAAAGAAAAAGGTAGAATCTTGTTTTGATTAAGACTGAGTAAACACACTGCACTTTTTTTTTTTGCATTTGTTATGTTTGTGCACTGATACCAAAAGTATCTCTAGTACACAGTGCAATCTTCTGTGCCCAAAGCAAAGCTTGCATTCCAGCAAAGAGTATGTTCTTATGAGGAGAAAAAATGAACTAGCTGGGATTTTACAAGTTACTGCATTCGACTCAGTGTTTTACTCTGGGAGTCAACAAGACTACTGGTGCTTTAAGGAAAGACGGTCTCCAAACGGTTTGTGAAGTGATAGATCATATATAAATAGGTTGTTTGCTCTCAGTACAGATGCCATCATTACTAACTACTTTCAGGCTCTTTGAGAGCTAAATAATTTCGTAATGCATCATTGAACATTTAGTTGCTTTGATAGCAGATGGTTTCAGGGGTCCATCTGCTCACAGCAATGTTTTCAACAAGCCCCCTTCACCTTCACCAAAAGGTTCAGAAACATTAGAATATTCATTCCTCACCACAGGTGCCTTTCCTGGAGCCTCCCCATACTCAGGCATAGTGGGTCACACTCTCCGAAAGACAGAGGTGGTTTCTGAAATATGTGACTTAATCTATTGTGTGTAGATTACCTCTGTCAGCACATGAAGACATCAGCAATATTAGGAAACATGAAGCATCAGGTTACGTGGAACACAGCTTTTGTTTGTCAGGGGTAGGTTTTTAACAGGCTTGCATCTAAATATAAAGAGTTGAATAAATTTTAATAGTATTAATAATTTTTAACTGTGTACACTCAGTTAACTGCAACTGTAACTGTGTGTACACAGTTAAAAATTATTAATACTATTAAAATTTATTCAACGCTTTTTATTTAGATGCACGCACAGTTAAAAGATCAGTGCATAGCATAAATACCCAGGTACCAGCTGCTGAAGAAAGGAATCTGTTGCAGTGGAATACAGATATGTCAAATATATCTTGCCTTGTAGTGCTAACAAGCATATTAGCAAGGGAATAAGTTATAGTAATCTTTTTGTAAATTGTCTGTCCTATTTTAACAGCTGTACGTGAAATGCACTGAAGAAACTCAAGAATGAACTTTTAACTCTTTGTTGTGATTTTTTTCCTGGAGGTGAGTCAATTGCCGACAAAAAAATTACGGGGGTACAGACTTCATTTGGCAGAGGAAATAAACATATCTATCAACTAATTAGAGATGCGTTACTCTATCACCCCCTTTTTAATGCAGTTTTCTCAAACTACACGAGGGCTTTCTGAGGAGGAAAGCCTCTTCACAGAGGTTGGTCTATTGAACACAATTGGGACGTATGCATTAGAAGAGCCTTTGTATCTGAGTTACTGCCTCTGTAATTCCCAGGAGAGCTACCTAAAGTTGCTTGATTTTATCCTCTCCAAATGTATATATTCCTACACAGATTTTCAATTTTGTAAAGTATTTGGAAATAGAAATGAATCCAGAATTAACTGAAAATAGCTTCAAGCAATGATGAAGTCCTCCTGTCTAAGAGGAGCTAAGGGATGCATTTTAAGCAAGCAACAGAGATTATTGATGATTTGTAAGTAGGAAATAGCACTTCACAGCTATGTGGTGTACACTGAAATAGGTGATGCTTCAACTTCTGCCCGTATATCAGGTTTCTAAATTTTCTTGATTATAAATTGGTGTATAAATATACAGCATCTACTTAGACCTTCCCTGCCTCAAAAGCATGTAGTCCTTTAAGTGTATAAAGGACCTAGCGCAGCTGTATGCCGTACTTCACCAGGGAGCCTGAACCTGTTTTGATAGTGACTCAGGAGTTCCTTTACCTGTCTAAGCCTAGAGAAACTGTCATCTTAAAGCAGTATAATAGGTTTGACGCAGCCTTCAGAAAAAACGATAGTAAGGATTAGATTACTGTTGGTGTGCCTGAGCACTGCAGTTCAAAAGCTTCTGAAAATGTATGTTACAACATATCTCTGCCCCTGAAGGGTGGTTTCATGATTTTATTTTGGCACATGACATAGCCTTCTAGTCCTGACTATATAGCTTGGTGGAAGTGGCTACAAGCAAAGCACTTTGGCTGAAAATTTCGATTTCTTTTTGTTTAGTCCGACTAACTTCATTCTGTGAAGGTGAGTTGTACAGGTACTCCCATCAGTAGTTAAGCCACTCACTGTCTTCTGAGCCTTAGCAGCAGACTCCTAGAAAAAGCCAACTAAAGGCAAGTCAGCTGTCTCCTTTTTGTAGAGTATAGCTCCAAAGTTCATTCTCATGAAATATTAACCCTGAATTTTGCAAATAGTAGGGTAATTTTGATGTCTATGTGCAGATCAGGCCACACTCAGGTCTTGCACTCCTCCACTTCTGAGTCAATGAAGCAGGACAACAGGCCTTTTTAAAGTTTGTAGTCAGTGGGTCCTGGACATATCTATGACGGGTTCTGCTTTCCCACCAAGACTTGATTATCTAACATAGTATACTTGAGTACTTATTGGACAGGAAGCAGAAGAGCCCAGCCTGGAGGTCAGGATGTTCAGTGAAGGGGACAAGCTTCTAAAGCAGTCTGGGGAAAAGACATGAATCTCCTTCCAGTTATGTGAGTACTTTAACCAGCGGGTAATGCAAAAGGCCATCACTACCTTTCCAGGTTTGTCAGTGGCCCAGGAAGTTCCTTTATTTATCTCAACTCCTTCCATTCCTGCAGCCAAAACTCTACTGAGTGCCAAGTGAAGTGTTCCAACATCAGACATCTTTATTTTGCCTGTTCTGAATTAGGAGGTTTGAGGGTGATTGGTTATTTTGTTTATCTGGAAAACAAAGTTTTTGGCTTCGTATTACCAGCTTCCTGACAAAAAGACCCATACTACATGTATGCAGATACATCAATCACTGAAATACCAGCTGAATCTCAACTGCAGTTTGGGTTATAAATGTTTTTTTCTGGATAAATATATAGTTGTCTTTTTTATTATTTTTACTGTCTACAAGAAATCACAGCTGTAAACAGCACTTTTAATAAAGATCTGTGATGTTAAATTATTTTATGAAAGGAGAGGTTTTATTTGCACTGTACTTCAGACTTAACATGTCAATTAAAAAATGGCTTTTCCTTAACTATAGCAAATAGACTGCACCTACCAAAGTGTAATAAACAAACAACTGGAATCTATGGATGGATGATGGCTAAAATAAGAGTCCCCAACACAGAAAAAGCACTCATATGGAAAAATTAATACTTTAAAAATATAAAAGATCTCTGTAGTGTGTACCAATGAAAATAGTGTACACACTGCATGTGTATACGTTCACAAAATAATAAAAGCAAGCATTCATGTGTGTTCAAAAATAGGATCAATGAGAACATCAGTTTTATGCTCAGAAGTAAGGGATAAGATTTATACTGGGGCTGTCATTCCCATCTATACTGTCTACTTTGTTTTGTTATAGCATCACATTATTGCTTTAGATGGCTGTGTAAGGTTGTGATGCTGCCATCTTTCTCCAGTGAGTAGCATCACTGACATTTTATGGGACTGCTCATTTCATAAGACTGCTCTTTTTTGCAGGCTGCAGAACCTCAGCCTTGATAGCAGATGATTATCATTTGTCAGTTATCACATGCTCATCACAACAAGATGTCATGCTACAGTGAACAAAAATCTGACAATTAACAAATGATTGGTTCTAATTACGCACATTAAAACTAAGAGGATCATAAGACCATGATCTGATCATATATCTGCCCTTTACACCCTAAAAATATTATGTAAAAATTATGTTATAAAAACGCTCATAGTGCTTTCTTTAGGCAGTGGAGTGTTGTCAGCTCACTCAGGTTCTCAGGAGTTTGGTTTGGTGCACCATCCAAGTAAACTCAAAGCTCCATGAGAAAAGCAAAGCCTACAGGTAGGCTGTTCCACCTTCTCCTCTCATCTGTAACTGTATCATACTTAACAACTACTCTAAGTGCAAATTTCATTCTTTATTCTGAAGTCCTCAGAGTGGCTTACACACATGCCATGGCTTGGATCTTTTTTTTTTTTAAAAAGAAGAGTATCTACCCTTATACACAATTTTTCTGAAGATTTTCAGGTAATTATACTTGTGGGTAGAAGAATGGAAGGAGGAAATGCAATGGGAAAAATGAAATGTGTGTTCTTTCCTACAACGAAAACTGAGAGCACTTGATAAAAACATGCCAAATAATGAAGAAGCTGTATTTTCAAAACAAAATCATGCCAAATAATGAAGAAGCTGTATTTTCAAAACAATCTGGTAGTTTCCTTTGTCCTGGCCCTTGGTGAACCTGTATTTCTTTTGCATTTATATCATCCCATGACAAGCTCCTCTGCATTACCTTTCCCAGTTAAACTGTGAGTAACTGTTCACAAGAAGAGAAAATGTATCAGATTCAAGCTACACGACAGCCCAGAGCAATCTGTACTAAAATTGTGGCTGACTATGACAAGATGGGATCCTAACAAATATATAGTGTAACTGGTGCTGAATTTTGACATTGCAAGCCCAAAGCAACCCTTGACTAGTCAAAGTCAAACATCACTAGTCTCATCCTATTGATTCATTTCAAGCAGAAGCCATTAACAGCAACCAAAGTGGGAGAAAGCAAAAGGGATAAAAAGAACAAGAGTGTGATAAAGATGTGTAAATATTACAGGGAACTACTAAGAGGGAGAAAGTTCAGTCTAAGTACGTAAAAGTGAAGTGGTCTATATCATGTAACAGGCCTTTTAAAACCATTCTGGAGAAAACATTTCTAAGTTTGGTATTGTGATGGCAGAAGGATGGAGTAGACAGTTTTGTAGGGCTTGAATATCTCTTCATTTCTTTATATTCAATCTACTGATTTATAACTAGAATCACACATTGAGTCTCTGCTGGATAGTTCACCAGATGCAACTCACTTTGGGAAGGAGCTTGGAAACTTGCAGCACGAGAATGAAAGGACACTAAAAGAGTTAGAATGTACCCTCAGCAAGTTTGCTGATGACACCAAACTGGGAGGTGTGGTAGATACACCGGAAGGCTGTGCTGCCATTCAGCATGACCTGGATAGGCTGGAAAGCTGGGCAGAGTGGAACCTGATG
>Ga0065711_1000647_pt1 | contig 58923 bp, 31 predicted proteins | sample Hoacrofraction12_FD_59098 | JGI IMG/M metagenome (GOLD analysis project Ga0065711, IMG submission 59098) | Hoatzin crop microbial communities from Cojedes, Venezuela - Epithelial fraction 12 v2 (version 2) | ecosystem: Host-associated > Birds > Digestive system > Esophagus > Crop | place... | reverse complement strand
GGGGACCGGCGGCGCTCGCCTCGCCTCCCCTCGCCTCCCCGCAGGGTGGGGGGAGCTTTCCGCGCGGCCGCGAGGCTTCGCCATGCTGCGGGGCTAGAGCCGCCCAGGCGCCGCAGCGCAGCGGGGTAATGATGTTAGCAGAGGTAAGAGTCCTGCCGCGGCCGGCGGGGTGCGGGGGGGGAGGGAGAGGCTCCCCGGCCGGCCGAGCGGGCGGCTGCGCGCCGCGGCCCGGAGGCTCTGCCCTCTGCCGGGGCCCCCGACCTGCCGAGCAGGCAGCCTCCCCCTTGGCCTGGGAGGGCGTAGGACGCCGGCCAGCTCGCCCAGGGCAGAGCCGGGCACCTCCTGTCGCCCCGCTCTGCTCCCCGGCCGGGTGCCGTTCCCCGGTCAGGGGCCGGTAGGGCGGACCCGGCCCGCCGTGCCCGCTCCGTGGGGCAGCCGGCCGGGGCGGGCCGGCCCTTCCCCGCGATCCGGTGGCGGGCCCCTCTTCATACCGGGCGAGGAGGGAGGCCTGCCTCGGCCCTAGGCCTCGCCGGAGAGACGTCCCCGCCCGGGCCCCGAACGCCGGCTCCGGCTTCAGCCCCTCGGGCCTCCTCCTCTGCGGTGGCTTCGTAAAGGCCGAGTGTTCGCTGTCTTCGTCAGCGGCTCAAACGGAGCAGTTCTGCTGCCGCGGGAGTCCGTGGCTGTCGGCAGTTGGCAGAAGTTGGCTGCCTCGGCTCGCCTCTCCCTGGCAGGGGGGTTCTGTCCCGGAGCGGCCGCGCTGTGAGGTGGGCGGGTGGTGGGGGTCGGCGTAGGCGAGAAATGGCTGCGGTGGGCAAAGGTGCCCTCGGGGGGGAGGCTGGCAGCGGCTGCTAGTTGCTGGGGGTGAGACTTTCCCCCGTATTGTTTCTTCTACAAATCGATTTTCTGTTTTTAGTGTGTCAGCGAGGTGCCTGGCGTACAGATACTGCTCCGACATGATGATTGCGTTACCTGTGATAAGTGTTTTACAACTTGTCATTTTATCCTGGGGTGAAGGTTATTTGTCCAAAACTGAATTGTCTTAAATCTTGAAGGGTGAAGACTTGCTTGCTTTCTGACACCGAAGCCTGAAAAATTTAGCTTTGCGTTCCTGAATGATAGCTAATAAAGTATCCTGAAGCTTTCAGTTTGCAGCAGCTCGAAGTTTCAGGGCATAAGGAAAAAGGTTCTGTAGTGCTGTGAGCTCTCAGATTTCCCTGTGAGGGTAAAATTTGCCGAGTGAGTTAAACCTGTAAAAATACATGACCTGTTTATCTATGAAGGGTATTTGGTGGGTGGTCAGGGACAATAGCCTCCATTAAATAGTGTTGATGAGTGTGGTGCGTAAGCTTTAACCATAGTAAGTCAGATTATTTTAAGGGTGGCACAAAACGTTCTGGGTCAGTGCCTCACACTGGACGGTTTGTTCTGTTTGAGGATGGTTGTGTGTGCCAATCCAAGACACTTTATTATCTTGGAACCGAATTTTTTTTTCTGATAACATCAGTGTAGCAGCGTGGGCGACACTAGCTCCGTTCACTTAAGGTAAAACCTAGGCTTATGCACGTGATGACCAGTTATGATACTTAACGTTGGTATCTGGAAGACTGGGTTCTGATGTTCTTTCCTTCTAGTTCCTGTATATAAAATATTTGTGAACAAGATGCTTCAGGGTGAAGTATTTGAGGCTTGGTCTCTGCCAAGGAGATGACTTTAAATTTTGGGGGGGGTCTAGCAAAGTTGGCAGGCTTTGCTTGCCTACCTGAAAAGCAGTTGTGGGGAGTTCTTCAAACAACCAGGCAGCTCTTGGCTGTCAGAGGACCCACCTGACAGGTGAACTGGAAGGAGTCCTTTCCACCGTGCTTTTTTGGGGTATTCCAGTGGTGACTTGGTAGCTAAAAAGCCTTATGAAAACTGCATGCAGTCACACCCATGAACCCTTTCCACACTTTGCAGGAAGATGCAGATTGCTTCAAGCCTACTGATACATGTATAGTAGTCTAGAAATACCTAAATATCTTTTTTTGTTTGTTTGTTTGTTTGTTTTTTTTGTCTCTTCATATGTAAAAATTGAGGTGTAATTTATGACGGACTGACATTAGAGTAGAGCAGTAGTGAAAACTGAAAACATAGGTTTGTATGCTGCCTATATTTATCTTAATAACTTTGAGGGGGGGGAACACTGGATAGCCAATAAGTTTGTTGTTTTTTTTTCCTTCTCTCAAAGCAACTATTTTATTTAAGAAAGTACAGTGAAATGAGATCAAAAAGTTTGCTGGATATTTGTGGACTTTTGTAGTTTGGTACTGTCTAGAGTGGCGAAGATCACTATTATGGTTTTGGTTTTTTTTTTTGAGCCATTAAAAATTTAGAAACATTCCCCCCGTTATAACTGTTAGTTTTCTAATTTAACAATGTAGATAATATTATTCTTAAATATATTTAAGCATGAAGGAAAGGCAGAATCTGGTTCTACATGTGTTGTTATGCAGTTAAAACATAGTTTACAGTTTCTCAAGATCAGTTCCTACATCCTTTGACTGTACCCGTATATCCAGACCCCAGCAGATTCAGTCCAGTTTTGTGTGGATGCAGTTGGGATTAGGACCTTGTAATCAGTAATTTCAGGGGAAGATTGCACTTCCTGTCAGGAAAAAATACCGGCTGTGTGTTTTATTTGGCCCTTACTGCAGGTCTTCTTATTTTAGTTGCATCAGAAATCATGTCATCGGATGCCAAGCACATATGCTTATTCACCTACTTAGCAAACACCGTTCCCCAGTTTTTCATCACCTTGGCCATCGGAACTTGTTTCTGCAGTCGTATTGGATACTTTCTGTCTGCACGCGTTCTGAGTCCTGCTGCAGTGATCATTTCCCTAGTCTGTTCGGTTGGCCTTTCTGTGTCTTTTCACTTGTTTGCCTTTTCTTGTTCATCAGATGTCCCCTTTGCTTTCTAAGACCCAGTGCAGCCTGGTTCCATGTGACTTAGTGTTTCAGCACTTTCTTGTCTGATGAGGCCATGATGGGCACAAGTCTCAATGGTCTGTCTCTTCTGTTTTCAGACAACTGTCCACCATTCTCGCCTCTTGTGCAGTAGCAACTGTGCTTCCCTGACTACAGTGAGGCACCTGTTTTACAACTCTGTCTCTTGCTGGTCAATAGTGTCTTAAATTCTGATGGGAACAAACATTGAATAGGATTTCGATGGGACTTAGTTTACAAGAAGTTTTAGAGTGTCTTCCAAATTGATGGCCTGTGCTGTGTGCATTTGCAGCCTGTGTTGCCTGTAATGAAGGCACTTTTTCTAAAAAAGTGAGTAGATTTCTTTTTCCAACTTTTTTCCTCCAGGTGCTCATTAAACTGGTTTGAGATGCTTAGTGACACCTTCCTTCTGAGTTTATCAGCAGCTAAATTTTCGACAGCTTAATTTTCAGTTTAGCAAAAGTACTTTGTTGCAGTACTGGTGATGGTTGAGAAGATTTTTGACATTTGACAAAGCAGGAAAACCTTTTTGCTTGTCCACAACTGAAAACGAGCCATAAAAAATGAGCTCTGACATGTTGTTATTTCTTGTTACTGCAACTGGACAAGATAATTCACGATCTACATGTAGTATCTCCTTTCCGTTAAACGATATACTTTTTATTTAGAAGAGATGTGTAACAAACTTTTTTGTTAAACTTTGATCGCTACTAACAATTGAGAACTGTTTTTGAGCAAAACTGAGCAAATTAGCCTGATTCTTCAAAATAAAGGTTGACTCAGCAGCTTGTTTTTAACTTGTTTTAGAATAATAATGAATTAGCCTTACTGAAACAGTAGCACATTGTAATGTATATGTTAGTCCAGCTCTGAAAGATGCAGAACAGAGTTAACTGCTATAGCATTGTTAGTTTTTTCTGTTCCTTGATACATGGCTGTGCAAGGTTGTTGTGATGGTTTGTGTTGCTGAACTGTCTTTTGCTGGTAGACACAGCTTCAAATGTGTAGACAATTAGGAGGGAGTGGAAAGAAATTTAGTTTTCTGTCCTGTTGTGAAATTTGTACGATGAGGCTTTGCCTTGGTGCCAGTGTTTTGCCGGATGAGGTCTAGCTGGAGCATCCGTTGCAAGCCCTCGGGAGGTAACAAGCCTCTCTTTCGCCTTCAATATATTCTGTAAATGAAGTCTGCCCTGTTGCTGGTCTGCTTTGTGTCTCTAATTGGTGCTATGACAGCTCTTTGAATAACTCCGTATTCTGTGGATTGTCAGTTAAAATTACGTGAGGAATGGTAAAATAGGACAATTAACCTTTTACAAAGAATGGATGTCATATGTTCCTAGTATTTGTTTTTAAATATTTTGTTGGCTGTTAGTAAAAGATGGCGTCTAAACTCTCAGGACTATTCTTAGAGTGCACAGTTGAGCCTAAACTACTGAGACAGAAAGCAGAGTTCTGCAGCAACTCTAAAATGTCAGTCTGGACCATTCCCCAAAACAACGTGGAAGAAGAAAAGTGTAAAGTTCCTTAGTTCAATAAAAATAGTCATAGCTTGTCTGGTTAGATAGCTGAAGGAGCTCCAAATGGTGATTTCCTCTGGTTGCACACTAGGGAATTATCTCGGTTTTAAATATGTTTGTCCCTTTCCCCCCCGCTCTTACAAAGATGACGAAGCATGTTTTCCTTTGAACTAACGTTAGGAGAGTTGCTGTTATTAGAAACAAGAAACCATTGGTGTTATGTGTAGGTTATTAGCAACACTTAAAGAATTAATATTTTGAAGCCCGGTCAGCCCTTTTCGCCATTGGTTGGCTGAGAGTGTCAAGGCTGGAGTAATAGAAAAATCAATTGCAATTGACACTTGCAGTTATGTGAGAGAAAAACTTCAAGAAGCACAAGGCATCGCGATCTTGGGCTTAATTGCTTGTACTGTTTCCCCCCCTCCCCCAGTACGTAATGTCTGATTTCTGAATTGAAAAAACAAGTCATTATTTCATGATGTAAACATGTTGAAATGTTTTAACTTAAGCACTCTGACCTTGTTTACATAATTTCTGTAGTAATACATCTTAAAATGATGACTGCGTAATTGTGATTACAGGTATGAGATGAGGCGGGCATTTATTTTTTATGTGAGTAAGCGTAGATGATAGGTATGTTCAGCTAGGGACTCCTTTTATAACTGCCATATATTCTGCAAAAAGAGGTCAGTTCCTACCGTGTCAGAGTTTGGGAGTATCTGTTAAAGATTTTATTCTTGCTCTGAAGCAGAAGTCGCTGTAAAATCCTCGGGGAGGGAAGGTGGATTTCTGAAGAAGTTATGATGTCGATTGTCTTTCTGTTTTCTGTAGGGAAGGGGTTGTGATCTTGGTGTTGCGGTTAAAATAGCAGGAGTCAAATTTGTTCTTGTATTTTAACATTGGCATTTTACAAACATTTCAAAGGCCCTGCAGTTTTTTATCTGCTTTTGTTCAGGTGGAATTCTCTGAAAATCCAGGTATTTCCCAGGACAGAATGCAGAGTTTGACCATAGTGGTTAGTTCAGTAGTTTATTTTAAAGCTATTTCACCAGTGGCCCTTAAAACTTACTGCGTCCTGCTGTTTTGCATATTTTCTTGGACAGTAAGCACAAGACCATTTGATTTGAACCTCACCAGTTAGTCAATCCACCGCTTGCCAGCAGGAGAAGGAGATAAACTCATCTCTGCTTACTTTCCAGTAAGTCCCTTCCTGCATCAGATGGCCTGTATGCTGTCTTTTCTGTGCCTTGACTTGGTTGGAAGCATTTTTGATAATCAGAAGTACTAAATATCAAGAACTGTTTTTTTTATTTCACAGATGGAATTAGCGCTGTGTTTATTCAAGTCAGGGGTAATATGGCCTAATGAAAAGTTCACGGTTACCTGTTGTCTATAACATTGATGTCTAAAATGCGTAATTCAGTGTCCCATTGCAGTTAGAGTTTTGAGTAGGAAGATGAGGTTTACACATTTTCTTTTGAAGAATGTTCATGAGTTTTGGGAGCTTACTTTGAAGAGTATTAGCTGCTTAAATGCAGGTGTTCTTTTGTTAGTGTGATTTTATTTTTTATGTCTGTTCCTCTGCCTCTCTTCCCTTAATCCCACGCATCTGGGAGGAACGGGGTGGTCCCAGTTCCATTTTTGTCAAATCTATTTGTGTCAGAATGCTATTATTTCATAAATATCACTATTTTAAGATCATGTATCCCTGTTCTTCAGTATATTTTTGCAGTTCTAAGAAATGACTGTACTCGCCACTTCTGCTGGTGCCTCTGAGGCAGCATAGGTTAGGCTGTCTCTTGCGATGTAAGGAATGAACTTGAGCAGGAAGTTTGAATTGCTGCGTATCCTGTAGGATGCTTTGCATTTCCACTCTTCCTGTCAATGCTGTCAGACAAGGCCAAGTAGAAAATACTCTAGAAGTTCATAGCAAAATTCTTGCCACGCCTAACCAACCTATTATGAAACAGTGCCTCAGACTTAGGATAACTTCTCTCATAGCTCTTAATCAGTACTGAGAACACTTGTAAGGAATGTGCCTGATATTCCCAGTCATGCAGTATTCAGCATTTGGCATTCCAGACTGTGTGGATGAGTTGAAAATCTGGCGGAGTATATGCTTTAGGAAATGAGTAGCCAACCTGTGTAACTGTAGAAAGAGTGATTGCTTTAAAGTTTTGCTGTTCATCAAAATGATCTTGGAATTGTTTGACTTAGAGACACGCTGAAGCCTTGCTTGTTGCTATGCTGCTATTCTAACAACTGCTACTGCAGACTGAGGTGTCTCTGATGAATCTTGGGTCCTTTCTTCGTGTGAAGCCTGGCGTCTCTTCGCTTAAACCTTTGCATTCCATGTCCTTTGTAATAACTCAAAACTTTGTTTATTTTCAGTTTTCCCAAATCTTGTAGTATTTTATAACACTGTATCATCTTACTTTTCTGAAGCATATGTAATGATTTTTGTGATATCTTGGGAATAATAGGATCAGTAATAATGATGTGTATTCCAAGATGTCCTTGCTCGCTTCAGGGGGGTTAGGCTAGATGACCTCTAAAGGTCCCTTCCAACCCAAAGCATTCTATGATTCCCTGTCCGCTGAAGGAACTATTCGTGCTTGAAATTGCATATGTATTTTGGTGTGCTTTTTTTTTCCTAAAATATGTTTTTTTCCAATACATCTTGGCGTATTTATTATTGATAGATACCTTAATTTTTAATGAAACTTATGCTTGATTGACGTAGCTATCCTCTGTTAACATACTTGGAAGAAAAATACTTTTTTATAGTTTATAAACTCAAATTAGTATTTCTGATCATAATGCTCATAATTGAAATTTCATGAACTTTGTAAAGTAAAATTGTATGCTATGGAAATCTTAAGTCTTGTGATTTAATATCTCAGTTACAGATTTAATCTGATGGTACATATAACAAAATAGGAGTTACTTATTACAATTCATTTATTGCTTATATATAATTTTAAAATTCTTGTGAAAAAAATTGTTTTGTGTGAATATAATTTTCGTTGTTTTGGTAAGAAGATATTTCTTTACAATGCTAGGCTAGGAGAATAAGGTTTTCTTTTAAATTTTCACTCTTACCACAGTTTTCCTTTTCACAGTCAACATTTTTTTCTAAATTGAGTACTCTGCAGTAGTTGTGTTAAACATAATTTGCTCTCCCTTTGTGTGTACAAGCACTTAGTACTAGTACTTTGCTTTATGGTGTTACAGCTAGATACCGCATTCTCTCTTGTGGCTCATGCTTCCATTAATTTGAGTTGCACATGTGGCTAAAACTTTGAAATGAGTTTTATTTATTTTGTTATGTTTGTTTTAAGGTCTGGACTTTAAATAGTATTGGTCTTGTGTCTTTCAGTTGGCAGTTGCCGTACTACAGCTTCTTAAAGAATTCTTGAGAAGATCACGAGTTGGTAATAGTGAGACCAAAGGCAAACTTCGTGTCTCTATGAATGTTTTTAAGCTCTTCCATTACTTTATTGGGTATTTTCCGTTACTGAACTCTCCAGTTAATGATGGTCTGCTGTTGCCCATTACTGTTTCTTGTAATTGTGCTTTATTTTACTGATACCCTCTTTTTTTGTTTTCTATTTGAAATTATTTTTCTGTTTTAGTAATCTCAATATAACATTATGCTTGCACTCTTCTTAATTTTTCTCCCTTTATTTCTAGAGATTTACCCATAACTGTTATTTTTCTTATTCTCTATTTTTTGATGCTATATGCAAAGCATTTTTCTGTTTTCGAGTGATCAAAGTAACTGTGTTGCTGCCATGTGGAATAGTATACCTGGGTTAGTCTATGAATGCTTCCACCTTGCTGTCTGTGTGGTTCTTTTGTTTATTACTTGTTGCACTTGTGTTTCCTTCTGCTTTATTTTTCTTCCTTATATATTCATCTTTGTTTTTCTGCTGCTATCACTGGGTTGGCCGCAGATTTTTCTTTAGATAGCCTGCAAGTGTAAAGGAATTTAAGACTCTTAAGAGTGCCATTTCAGATTTGACTTAACTGGATCTAGTATGGGCTGCTACTAAAGAGATTTTCTCCCTCCCACCAGACACAAGCTGGTGTGACGCTGCTTCTTATATTGGGTCTAGCAGCTAAGCAGCAACTGCATAAGGAATTGTTTCGTCTTGGTGAATCAGCCCTCTGAAGAGGTATGAGGGTGGAACACAGGAGAAGTTGCCAAATCAACAGCTGCATGGTCTGGTGCAAGGGAAGTGCATAGTGCTTTCCTGCATTTCCTTCTGTTTAGATCTAAAGTCAATCGATACCCGGAATAATTCCTGTCCTTTTGAAAACCGGGAATGTCATCATTCCTTCTGTGACTTCTGAATGCATCTCTGTCTCCGGAAAAAGTTACGGGTAAGGTTAGCTAGCTCCAGTTCGGTTACGTTTCTTTTTTGTTCTTGATATTCTTGAGCAAGTGGCAAGGATTGAGGTTTTTACATATTTTCTGTAAACTTGCCCTGAGAGCTGGATATTCATGACCTAATCTTGTATCTTTCATCTATAATTAGTTTCAGTCTATAATCTTGAAGTATTAGTGGCAAGAGTTGATGCACCATTTCTGTGGTTTCCTTCCTCCGTTCCCCCTGCAAATTCGTTGAAATTTGTTGGAAATATTCCATGCCTTGATGTTTGAGAATGACATGTTCTGCTGAGTTCATAGCACTGTCCCTTTATGTAAACTTTATTTGCAGATGTTCGCGCTTGCTTTCCCTCTTCAGTGTTGCAGTGGGCAGGAGGTAGTATGTGCACCTGGGAGGTACCCAGGGAGTAGTTGGCACAGTAACTCTGGGCCCTGATTTTTTGTGAGGAAGGAGAGGAAGACTGCCTGAGCTAAAACATTCATCTAGGATACTCAGCAGGCTCTTGGCTTCCATAAAGAGGCCAGATGGACAGAGGTTATGGAGCAGAGTCTTGGGAGAAGTTGTAGGAGGCTCCACTCAGGCATATCTGCTTCTGAGCTACACGCTGCAGCCCCTGTCAGTAGCACTGCATGGCAAATCTCTTGGATAAAACTTGTGAAGTTTCCTAGTGGTTGTGGAGGCAACAGGCAGAATGGTTTTCTCAATAACAGTATTCAGCAAAAGGGCACAGAGGACCGTGAGAGGTGCACAGAGTAACCATGCTTTCCCAAAAAGGATGGTGAACCAAAGATCTCTTGGAAGTGAGTGGGTAAAGCAGACAAGCAAGAAGAACTGAAGCAGGGATTGGGAAAGGGGATATTAAACATATGAAGGGGACAGATTTGGGAAGTTTTTATTAATATTCCCATTACATTTATCCCACTGGAAAATGACAATAATATTTAAACACTGTTTTTCCCCTCTTAAGTAAAGGCATTTTTTGCCATGCTGTCACAGTGCTGCTTTTCGTGTTGACCCTGTCCATTCTGCTGAGAGTTAGGCATCAGCTGCTCATTAAAGAAGTTACAGGCTTTTTTTGATATTGTGGACTACTAAAAAATTTGGAGACTGATGTCTTTCTCTTGCTTTGGTTTATACAGCTGGATGATAGTCTGTCCAGAAAAACAGTTGCAAGGAACTGGAAGTTTTGAGGCTTACTCTAGCTTTGTAAAGGTTTTCGTCGTTTTGTATAACATCTGTTTTCACGGTTATTTTGTCTTCATCCAGTAAACGTGCTTCATAGGAAATTTAGCCTTGTAGAGTTCAGACCTCAGTGATTACTGGGAATTTGTAGTGAAATAGTGGTTGTATCAGAGTTCCTGTATTTTGTAACTGGAGAAAACTTACGTCACCTAAAGAACTGCAACAAGTTTAAACTTAAGAAGGAAACAGTGGAGTAGCTTCACAGTCTTCAGAGGAGGGTGCTAGTATTCTGTCAGTGGATTTAAGTTTCTGCTTAAAAATGTACTGGAGTTGCAACTTTGGATGTATTTGTTATTTGGCTACTGAGAACTGCATTTTTGTGGTGCATACTCTAATCTTTGAATTTCCTCTATTTTTACATCCATTTAATTTAGTTGGTTAATTATGCTGTTTAAAAAGCACTACATGCTTTCAAAAAATGTTGGGGAACTGTCAGTAAATTTTAGAGAAGTTAGATATCGTGAAGGGGCAATCATTGCAAGCAGCAGTCCAAACTGAAACTAGTTTCATGGTGCTGGCATTGATTGAAATCTTGACATTGAAAGAACAGAACAAACCCCAAAGTATTAAAATCAATGCATATAATGTAGGTAGCTGTTTCTTCAGATTCCAGTGTTTAGGCAGTAGATGCCATTTACTGTGTTGGTGATAGGTGTGTAGGAGACTACTGCTCTTGCTTGTTTGTTTTCGAAGATAAAGGTGAGCACTGGGGAGTGGAAGAGGGGGGTGATAATTTTGTGTTACTTTCCAGTCGCATAAAGGGGCACCAGAATATTAATTAGATTCACCAATAAACTTTCTAAACCTGCTGTTCTCTTGGTGGCTGGTGTGTGTGTATAAAACTTCAGTGTATGGAAGTATTTTGTTTTGGCACAAAGTCCCTTGTGGTGGAACTAGATATTGCACATTGATTTCCAGATGGATTTGTATTGTAATGGGGAGACCGAAACTGGACGCAGGACTCCAGGGATGGTCTTGCATGTCCACATAGAGAAGAAGGATCACTTCGTTGAACCTGCTGGTGACGCTTTTGCTGATACAGGGTAGGATGCTGTTGGCCACCTTTGCTACAAGGGCACACTGCTGACTCATGTTCGTCTTACTGCCCACCAGGACCCGGGGTCTCTTACTGTAGAGTTGCTTCCCAGAGAGTGGGCTCCCAGAGCGTATTGTGGCCCAGGGTTATTCTACCCTGATGCAAGCCTATACTTTTTTTTGTTGAACTTCATGAGATTCCTCTCAACTCATTTCTCTAGCCTGCTGACATCTCCCTGAACAGTAGCTCTGCCCTCCAGCGTACTGAGCGCTCACGCCAGTTAGGTATTCTGTGCAGACTTACTGAGAGTGCGCTCTGTCCCATCACCCAGGTTGTTAATGAAGACATTAATTGGTCCCCACATTGATCCTTGAAGGTTCCCACCCAGTTACTGGCTGCCTGCTGAACTTTCCACCACTCATCATGTGTCTCTGCTTCCAGCAGTCCAGTCAATTTTTTCCACTTACCTCATCTACTTATCCAGCCCATACCTCACCAATTTTGTGATAAGCAGACTGTGGGATGTTGCAACAATGGCCTTGCCAAAGGCAAGGTACACAGCACCTAAGCCCCCTTCCTTGTCTTCAACATCAGTCACCTCATCATAGAAAGCAATTGGGTTGGTCAGACATGATTTCACTTGGTAAATCCATTTTGGTTGTTCACCACCTTTTTAGGGACTGAGGTGAGGCTGACTGGCATGTATTTTTCCTTCCTTGCTGGCCTGGACTTTCCTTCTTGCAGATCCTCTTCTGCTGCCAGTATAATTTGAGAAATCATTTATGTTGGCTTTCTGTTGAGCTTTGGCTTTCCGGATTCTGTGATACCGGTTGCAGTACTGCCTGTAGTCAAGGTGCCATTTGGCGTTACAGCAGAGAAACTCAGTGTGGTTTCCCTTCTGGGCCCTGCATTATTGTTTATAGTCTTTCTCCTCCTTTTTAGTGAAGAAAAAATGATGTTTTTTCAGGGATGGTGAGGGATGCAGGTCTTTGAACGACATTATTTCAGTTACCAAAATAACTTCACAGAGATCTGTGACATGACTGATTGTAGTTAGGTACAACAGGCTTGATCATTAGCGACAATGTGGAAACTAATTTTCAGTCTTGTTGACCATGTCTGTTACTGGAGGACTCCTGGCAATTGTGGTAGATAATGTGAATTAGCTTCTTCCACTTGTATTCCCTCACATTTGTAACCTGACCTAATACGGCAGTTAGAGTCTCTCTTTATATTTAGTCAAGCCTTGGATAAAAATATTCTGAATTTATGTTGTTAACAGTATTTTTAAAGTAACTTTTTCATCTAGATGAGGAGTGTTGCTTATTAGGGAAGTTTGAGATTGTGGTATGTACTCTTATAATAATGAAAAACCACGGTCAAATACTATACTGCATCGAAAGCAGTTTCATCTTAAAGTTGGTGGGATAATGTAGTAGTTCAGAGGACTCTGAAAATTGTGCTACAAGTAGCAAATAGCAGATAAAATATTACCAGTGGATTAAAGAAACAAGCAAAACTCTCAGATGACTAGTTTTGTAGCCGGAGGAAGCCAAGGTGCTGAAAGATTATTCAGAATTTAATGACTAAACCTTTCTACAGTAAACTTAAGTAATGGATTTTGTGTGCGTGTATATATATAGTTATGTATATATGAAATATATGTAAACACATATGAGAAGTTTAATTCTCAGTAAAAAAATCACACACATCCTGCAGATACATCACTGAAACATACAGTTTATCAGTGTTTTTAGAAGAAACTACTGGTTTTAAGGAGCTTTCCTGAGAATAAATATTTGCTTTTAGATGCTTCTGAGCAAGTCATGAAGTGGTAGAAACAAAAATTTTATTCTTTTTCAGTGTAAAATTTGAAGATATTGTCTGCTGCTTCACATGTGATGAGAAGTTTAGGAAAAAAAACCAAAAAGAGCACAATAACTGGTGCTGCAGTGTGCAGTTCCAAAATGTTCATAATTTTATGGAATTTATCTCGTTTTATACCTTGTCTTTGACAGTTCTGTATTTGCAAAACTAAGCACTTTCACTTCGTTTCACTTTCTATTTTTGTGGGGCTGTTATTGTTTGAAGTTTCTGAAATTGCCTAAAGCAGATCCTGTATCACTGTGTGTCTTTTTTTTTTTTTTAAGCCAATTCTGTCAGATTAAGATTGCTCAAACTATTTTGCACACAACAGCTACTCTGAAGTTGTGTGGTATCTCCGTAGAAGAAATAATGGATTTATTTAAAGAAAAGTAGTCATTGTTCACCAGACCTCTTATAACCCGTCTTTTTCCGCTCTCTCATCTCGTTAAAGATCATGGACAAGAATGGGTTGCCTTTGAACAGAAGGCTGTGTCCCAAACCATTTATATATAAATAATCTTTGTATATATGTTCTTAGAAAGTATGGGCTGATATAGATAATGGCATAAATTGGGGAGCATAGTGTGGATTTGAGTTCAAGGAATAGGCAGCTGCTTAATGCTTTGCAGAAAGGATGCTCAGTTGAAGTTACCACTAGCATGGAACATGATCTTAAAACTAAAGAAACTTCTTTTCTTGAAAAAAAAAAGAGCGTAAAGCTTCAAAAAGCATAGCTGTGATGGTATGAAAAAACCTTTTTAAAAATGTTTTGTGCAACTGTTTCTGCTGTAGCCCTGAGATCTGCCTACAAGTTTTGATTAAATGAAACATAAAGAGACGGCCTACTAGATCTGACTCGGAGAGACTGGTTTAATGTCTTTCTGTCAAGATAAATATTGGGAATCTTAAGTGGCAGGAATTGTTCTAGAAGCAAAGCTGATGATTCTTTAAATTTGTTTAGTGGGATCAGGTTTCTTTAGGAGCAAAAGAAAGAAAACGTTGTTGAAAGGAACTTTTAAATAACTCCTTGCTGCAGTTTTAGGAAAGAAAGAAATAAGTTTAAAATGCTTCTTGATCGGTAATCACAAATGAAATATGCAATAACAGTTTCTTGACTAAAGAAAGCGTGACTTCATTATTTTTAGCCATTTAGGAGAACAGATTTTTTTTTTACTTGATAAAGATTCTGGGGACTTCCCCCTCTCTCCCATTTGCCACTGTTTTGCACTAGCAAAACTTAAAATAGATGTAATGTGTTTATCCAGAGGCTGAACATAGAACAGTCCAGATTATCTCATGGGCTTGAATTTAAGATAGAGGGATTACTTTATTTTCTCAGTTTGGATCACGTGAGGTCATCCTGTCAAGCACTAAGCCTGGCCCTGTTTGGATCACCTAAGGTGATAGAAAATGCATTGATCTTTTTTGTCTGTTTTCTGTCCACATGGCTAAACTGGCTTAGGTACAAGTCAATATGGATAGTTGCAAAGGAAAAGGTTCACTTTCTTTGAAATTATATTAAAAATGAGTTTGAGTATGTTGCTTCTCTATTTAAGTAGCTGAAAGTGGGCTTGCATTTCCTACTTCCCATTGTTAAACAAGATGCTCAAGGGCCTCTTTTAAACTTGGCCAAAACTCTATATCCTTTTAAGCTAGAATACAATTCAGAGTGGGTTTTAATGCAAGCATGTGATCAGAAGGGGGGTGTGTGTCTGTGAAGGTGGTCTCTTGTTTTTCGTGGTAAGATAAATACTTATTTTAATTTCAGAATAAGGTTACGTGGAATGAGCCTTTCTGTCCCTTGCTGATAGTTCTGCTGGATAGTAAAACGGCTGTCAATGCTGAAAATAAATGTTAGTAAAATGAAGGTTGGTTTAAAATGTAAAAATCCACTTCCTAATTTCATGCTGTGATCAGCAAAGCTGGCAGAGCAGACGTGAGAGTGGAAAAAAAAAAATCTTGTTTCTTGAATCCAGACTCAATTTCACTGTTTTTTTCACTTGAAAAGAAAGTTTGGTGTTGAAAATATTTACCATTTCAGGTAGAACAACGATCAGTGTTAATCAGAAGACTGTTCTTTTTTTTCAGCAGCTTTATTGCACACACCAATTGTATCAAAATATGGAGCATAAGTTTTCTATTTTTACTTTAATAGTAATATCAGGTAAGGTTTATTTGAGTAATGGAATTTGTTGCTCTCTGGATACATGCTGAAATTGATGTAATATGCACAATAGCTTTTAAACTTTTTAGCTACATACTGTAATTTAATCTTAGGTACTTTAAATGAAAATATATGCTAACATTTTCTTAAAGGTTTGCACTTTAAAAAATGAACTTAACAAATCATCAAAACAGTGCAGTAATTGTGGTTTTAGAGTATAGACTCTATTACAAAAGTTATTGCCTGTCCATAAGAGCTTTGTTAGATCACCTTGTGTAACTGTGGGGGAGGGTAAGGGAAAATGATCCCAAAGGCTTTTCTGTCTCGCGCAGTGTGAGAAGCAGCAGGAAAATCCAAACTAAATACAGCTAGACATTATTGCACTTGAATTAATCCAACTGTTAACCAGTTAAGCTGTTTGACAGACAAAACGTGCATTGAGTGGAAGAGGAGGAGGTGAGACAGAGAGGGGACAGATGGACTCTTGCTTAGCAGAGGAGAGTTTCCAACCTCTGTAACCAGGAGGGATCAGCAGGAATACTGCAGTTATCCAGAAGAAACTTCACTGCCCTGAATTCTTAATACTTAGTATTAATTGTGTATTTTTTTATTTAAAAGTTGATTACTGTATATTTATATACTTCAATATTGTAGGCTTGTTTTGGAAAAGATAAATCTAAACTTAGAACAATTAAAAAAATAGACCATATAAAATTCCTTTTAAAAAGAAAAATAATTCCCAAGAGTTTTCTTGTGAGTACTGCAGTAATTTGTTGTGTAGATTCAGCACAATTGTTTTTATGTAGTCTGAAGTAGGAATGGAGCTTAGGGTTTTGCTTTGCCGTGCCCTTTTGGGCTACGGAAGGAAAAGGGAAAAAAGATAAGCAGGAAGCAGTTAAAGAGAGACCTGTAGTGATGTTATGAAATGAGGACATGCAGAACTGTTCAGAACTCCACTTGATATCTTTCACTTGATTGCTGTAATTTTGGCAGATAGGAGAATGTGACTACAAAGATGTTAGTGGTTTATTTCACAATTGTTAAATATTTCTCCTAGTAGTGTAACGTAACAGTTTACCACAGATGAAATTGGCACTCCAGTTGATACAGCTTTCCAATTTTACTTGTCACACTAGTGAAGAGACAGTAATTTGAGTCCTAAAATAATGTTTTTAATCACTTGACAAAAATGACACCTTAATTAGAGAAACGTTTATACGTGAACATGTTCCATGTACACTCAAAATGGAAGTCAAATTAAAAGGCAGATGTGTAGAATTCAGAAAATTAAACTTGACATCTACTGTATGTGCAAACCTTGACAAATTTTTTTGAAGGTGAGCCTGGAGGTGGCATTAAATACATCTGGCAAAACATCATATTTAAAAAAAAAAAATCTTCACCCAAATGGCAAAGAATAGTTTCCTTATTGATGTCTAGTTAGGGACAGGTTAGCTACTGGCATTTTAAAAATATTAATGAGCACATGTAATTGAATATACACAGTAAAAGAACTGTGGGCAAAGAAGCATATTTTAGTTTTTTAATGACCCTGTTCTTTTAGTATTCAGATGGTTCTGTTGCAACCATTAAAGTTGAAAACAATCATAAATGGCAATCTTCCAAAGTGGTGTGGGCCTTCTGGATGCTACAGCTGTAAGACTTAAGTAGTATTCTGCTGAAGCTTTGAGATTGGTAAGTGGATGATTCCAGAGCCCAGCCTTCATGTATGGATGTTCGTTGTTTCCCTTCTTGCCTCATCTCCAAACTCGAAACCACAGTTACTCTGAGCGTGTGGGGGAACTGGGAAGAGACACATGTGCCTGGAACAGGGGCTTCTGGCTGGAGTGGGATGACGGTGGCATCCAGAGCGTTGTGAGAGGGAACGTGTGTATTTGCTCTTTGGTGGTGGAGAGGACAACAGGAAGAAAAGGACTGCCTGTTGACTGGACTTCGGGCGTAGCAGTGGTTTTGCGCTAAACTGGAAACACTTAACGTATCTTCTTGCCAGGTGCAAGCTAAAATTGACAGCATCAGTTTAAATCCAAGCAACAAACCTTTACTTACCTCAGTGAATCAGGGAAAGCTGTATGAAGGCTGAGGATTTTGCTTAAAGATGGGATAGAGGCAAAGCTCTGAAAGCTTGTCGGCCAGATTAGGCGATCAAGACACTTGTTGAAGCTCATTTAAAGTATAGTAAGACGTAGTTGTATCTGTTACTGGAGTAACTCATTGCTGTTGTGGTTGGTGCATTAAATCCTTGCCACGCTCCCATTAATTTGCCTGCAAATCTCAGCTAGTTCATAACTAGTAAATTATATTACGCAAAACGGCATGCATACTAAATTATAGTTGTATTTTTTCTTCTCTTAAACTGTTGATTTAAGACTGTGTGGCCTTAGTACACAGTTTATAAGCAGTGAATCCTGTGGATTTACATAAACTCCTGTGTGAACGGTCATGTTAAGTTGCAGTCTTAGCTCAGCACTGTTAGCTGTAACACTGTGTAACAGGGATCTTCAAAATGCTACATTAATTAGAAGCCAAAAAAAGGAAAAGGAGATGTATATAAGAAAGTTAGATCTGTATGTACTGCTTGTAGTAGCTGGCTGTCTACTGTGGAAAAATCATTCAGTGGAAAAAATGGGTGAAGCCTAGTCAGAAAAAGAAAAAAGCAGGTGTTACTGAGAGGTGGTAGTCTTGTCTGTAACAGCTGAATGAAGCTCGTGTGAATCTTCACCTTGGTGTATCTCTTCTACCTGATGAGGCTGTTTGGTACCCTGTTTGGGCTTACAGGCACCTGTTTACTTCAGTTGCGGTTTATTTTGCTAAAGCAGTTCCGTATCATGGGAAGAAAATTACTATGTGTGAATATGATGCTACCTTAGCCCCATGCATATGTGATGTTACTAATGCACTGCAGAAGTCTTTTCTCTGTAGGACTTCAGACATGAAAGATAAGAAGCGATGATGGTGGGGCTAGCATAAGGCATCTGTAGTGATGGCGAGCAAAAGTGTCTAGAACTGATGAAGTGGAACAGTTATTGATCTGGAGTAAAGATCGTTTATCCGTGTGCGCAGGTGTATATGCGTGCAGTATGACGGTTCAGCTTGGAAGTCTGCCTTCCCAGCACAGGGCATGTCGGCTTCTTTTAATGGGTCTGGATGGCTGCTACTTAAATGCCAGCTGTATGCCTTCTCTGCAGAAGACCGGCTTGTTCTTTCTGTCAAGAGTGGCAAGAAGCATTCACCCTGCAGGTAGCTTTAGTAAAGCTAGGCAGAGCTTAAGTAAGTCTATGAATCTTCTACGAAAGTGGCATTATAAATAAAGCTTATTTGGAAGTAAGTTGTAAGTAGTGGCGTTTGAATTTAAATACCCGAGCTAGTTCCATACTGACCAGCTGTGTAGTCATGTTTGTGTAATGTTTGGACTTTATTTGCTTTTAATAGTTGATTTTGATGTGTTAAAGACTTCATTTTTGTCAGAAGTGGCCCAGTATCTGTTGTACTTAACTGCAGTGTACCAAGTTGTGTGAGTTTTAAGAAATCCTATTAAAATACCAAATGAGATTTGAATCTCTGTAGCGATATGCTAAATTGCAAAACTAGAGCATAGGACAAAAGGTCACTGTTTTATCTGTGTGAGTTATAGAACTTTCTTTGTTAATTATGCATTCATCCAACTCTGAATATGTCTTCTGCTATCTAATTAAGTTTTGTGAAGTCATTTAGCGTACTTATATTTAGAACTTAAACTTTTTTGGGTAATGCCATGAAGCATACTGATTTTTTGACAAAAAAAGACCACAATTAAATGTTACTGTCTTTGTGCATATCTTTCTGCTGTCTCTAATGCTCTGCAGAAGTTTTAAAATGTATTTCTGAGGACATGAATATGAGGAGTCTTCTTTGTGTATTGAAATGTAGATGTATAGTGAGAGCTGATGTCTATTTTAGTTAATTGTTGTATTTGCTAGGCTTTTTTAGATTGGTGCCCCTTTCCTCCCCACCCTCCAAGCAGTTTGTCTACTGCATTTACTTACTATGAGTCAACAAAATCTTCTCAGCTGTGGCCAAGTTTTGTTATTTATTGTAGCACCGTTCTTCAGCATTTTAGCTGTGTGGATTGTATGGTTAATATCATCTAATTAAGCACTTTTTCAGGTTAAAGAGAATTGAATCACATGCAATCTAGTTTTTGAGTTGGAGCACTTTTAATTAAAAACGCTGAAGTGTGTAGCTGAGTAATTTTTTTTCTAGCCTCAAACACGAAGGAAAAAGCCAGTATAGCTTCTCCATCTCTTGTTAAGAAACTTTAACTAGGAAGAAAATAGAATTTGATCTCAACGTTCCATTAAATTTATAATAAAATAGGAAGAATTAAATTACTCTGACAATTTACATCTATTAAACAATCTGTCCTTAGAGCTATGATTTTGCTTTTGGACAGCGTGATGGCTTGCTCTCAGAAAAGAATTGAAGCTGCTTTATGTAGGAGCCTTATTTTATATAATTTTTCATTGTTTATAGGATTTTTAAAACTTTTATCAGGAAGCTGGTTTTCCTAAATCCCATGCCTAAGATGGAAAGATGAAATCTAAGTAGTCCCTTTAGAGAAATAAGAGCTGTAGGCAAGCTTCCCCTGTCCTCCATATTAAAAGCTAAAAAAGGGCTCTCTGCAAATACAATATTCAATCTCTGCTGGTTTTCCAAATGTCAAACTGCAAGACGAGTTTATTTAAATATTTTCTTAGTGTTACTTGTTGACATAACAGTTGTCTGAGTTCCCATCAGGGTGTCATTTGATCACTAGTAGGAAAGGCGTAAATTAGACAACAAAAAAAGAAAAGTTGAGAACCTTAGAGCTGGAACAGTTTTGGTGGCCTATAAATACTTGTCATTATCGGTTTCATGCTCTTGGGACTTGGCTAAAACATGCTTTCCGTATTGAACAAGAGACTAGATTGAATTAAATTTATATAATCTTTGTTGACTGCATTGCAGCATTGTGAAGGTCCAAAACTGTTGTAGCTCAGTTCACTCAGGTTTTCACTACCTTGCTTTTTAGATTACTGTCATTTATGTAGTACATGTACATACACACATCTGTTTATCTACATAGATAGATCGAGTTGTGTTTGTATATGTATGTGTATACGAATGCACATGCTGTTACCTGTATGTTTTGTTTTGTCCTGGATAAATGCCAGGTGCCCACCAAAACCGAGCTATCACTCCCCCTTCTCAGCTGGAGAGGGGAGAGGAAATACGATGAAAGGCTCGAGGATCGAGACAAGGACAGGGAGAGATCACTCACTAATTACCGTCAGGGACAAAACAGACTGGACTTGGGGAGAAAAGGGAGTTCAGTTCATCACCAATCAAATCAGAGTAGGATGGTGAGAAATAAAACCAGATCTTAAAACACCTTCTCCCCACTCCTCCCTTCTTCCTGTGCTCAGCTTCACTCCTGTTTCTCTCCCTCCTCCCCCTGAGCGGCGCAGGGGACAGGGGATGGGGGTTACGGTCAGTTCATCACACATTGTCTCTGCCGCTCTTTGTCCCTCAGGGGAGGACTCCTCACATTCTTCCCCTGCTCCAGCGTGAAGTCCCTCTCACAGGAGACAGTTCTCCACAAACTTCTCCAACGTGAGTCCTTCCCATGGGCTGCAGTTCTCCATGAACTGCCCCAGCGTGGCTCCTTCCCACAGAGTGCAGTCCTTCAGGAACAGGCTTCTCCAAGCATGGGTCCCCCATGGGGTCACAAGCCCTGCCAGCAGACCTGCTCCAGCGTGGGCTCCTCTCTCCACGGGTCCACAGGTCCTGGCAGGAGCCTGCTCCAGCACGGGCTCTCCACAGGGTCACAGCTTCCCTCAGGCATCGACCTGCTTTGGTGTGAGGTCTCTTCCATTGGCTACAGGTTGATATCTGCTCCACTGTGGACCTCCATGGGCTGCAGGGGCACAGCCTGCCTCACCATGATCTTCATCATGAGCTGCAATGGAAGACTCTCTGCTCCAGTGTCTGGAGCACCTCCTCCTCTCTCCTGCTTCACTGACCTTGGTGTTTGCAGGTTATCTCTCACATGGTCTCACTCCTCTCTCTAACTGCCATCTCCCTGCAGTTTTTTTTCTTCCCCTTCTTAAATATGTTATTACAGAGGCGCTACAACCGTCGCTGATTGGCTTGGCCTTGGCCAGCAGTGGGTTTGTCTTAGAACCGTCTGGCACTGGCTCTATCGGACATGGGGGAAGCTTCTCACAGCTGCTCACAGAAGCCGCCCCTATGGCCCCCTGGCTACCAAAACCTTGCCTTGCAAACCCGTAACACTGTATCAGCACAGTAACCTGAGCCTTGCTGCTTTTCTTGTGTTCCTGGTGAATCCACTAGTGCAGGTGATGTTTAAAGTCACCAGCCCCGAAATCCCACCATGCCCCAAATTCCCCCAGCCCCACCGATGTGCCTGTGGCTGACTTCAGCTGCGCCGCCGGCTACCCAAACAGCCCTTGGGTCCCCCAGCTGCCCAGGCGCCAGGCCTGCCTGCTAAGCCAGGGCTCTTCTAGGAATGATAGCGCCTGCCTGGAGAAAAGATTAATCTGCGATCTCTCTTTTTATGTCTTCGATTTCCTGATTTTAAAACAGAATTCTGTTTAGATAGTTCTAAGAATTTTAAAAATGATTTCTATGGTAAAAATTGTTAGAGGTAGTGATCAGTTCCTTATGTTTTCCTCCCTTTTATTTGAAGGGAAGAGTAAAAGTAAACTTGCACCTTAGATATTTGGTGCACTTCCTGACTCGTGTGTGACTTGACTGGGGCAAGGGACGCTTTTTTGGTCTTGCAACTGTTTGGGTCTAAGGAAGAGATAGTATTGGTTGGCTGTGGAAAATTACACGTTTAGTTGTGTAAAGTGAGGTTGTATTCATCTCTCTCTGTCCTGTTAACAAAGCCTGTATTTTTCCTGGAAGTAGGGGAGAATTAGAAGAGATCTCAAGAAACAGAAGTGCAGAAAATGAGAATAGAGAAGGAAAGGAAATGATGCTTAAAGGGGGGTTAGTTGCATCTGAAGTGAGAGATGAGTAACAATATTTGAAAAAAATGCTATAATGTTGGTTAAACTGGACTAGTAGCCCACAATATAACTTGGTAACAATATGCTTTTAAAAAATACAGATAATTTTTATTTCATCAAGCAACACTTATCCTATATCTTGTTAAAGTGTTTCAAGCTTTGTAGAAACTAGCAAATACTGCTTTGGAGATTAAAGTTGTACAGGTATCATGTTAATTATTCCTTTTCCATGTGTTCTTGTTTACAGACCAGTCTTTCCATATGGGGATGGGGAAGTCTTGGCGTTGTGCTTTTTCTAGTAACTTTTGGACCCTTCGCTATATTTTACTTTGCATTTTATATCCTCTGCTTTGTGGGTGGGTAAGTATACTACTTAGTGTTATGTATAATTACTATGAAAGTAAAATTTTAATGTGTATGATAGCAGATAGTTTGCTCTGAAAATCTGAAGTGACTTCAATGTAATTGGTAGTTCCACATTTGAGCAGCTCTTTGAGCCAAGTTTTTTTTTCTCTTGAAATGTCAATTTTATCGAAAGTAGGTTTTTTTGCTGTTGAATAGTGCTGGTACTACTTTTGCCCAGGGAAAACAAACAAAAAAAGGTCTGAATTTAAAAAAACCCGGTAGCTATTTATAATGGGTATTGGAGGATGAATACTCATGTAAAACCACTGTTAACTTCAGTACATACTTTCTATTACTGTGTCAGTTCTTTTCCCAGCTACTTACTAATAATTCTATCCCCTTGCCTTATCACAATCTCATTTTCCCGCCTAAGGTACTTCATTCATAGGAAAGTGAGTGTTTTCCTGGGTGTGTGGAAATAATGCTACATCTTGAGCACATAGATCAGTTCAGCCGCTGTAGACATTTCGCACTTTATCTGTATAGACAGGAAGGGAGTAAACAGGTGATGTCTTTATAGTCTTTAGCACCATTATTACATTGTATATTATAATGCCTGCGTAGTAACCATTAAAACTTTCATTTTTAATGCCAAGTCTGAAAGCGTTAGTGGGATGTTCCTCGTTTCTCTAAGGAAGACTGATCTACAGGACAGTAATGTTTCTAGGGTCTCCAAGCCCTGCTTGACTTCTAATGGAGTGTTTAGGCTATCTGGCTATCTTTAATGTTTTTTTTTTTCTTCCTTCTTTTGAAACACCACTTTAACCTTCTTACTGGACGCAGTACAGAATGTATCTATATTCCCGTATGTCTCATCAAAAGATGTGATAGAGTTTAGTGGCTAGAATTAGAGCTGCTACGCTTGGGTTTCAAGTGTATTAAAATTGGAATCCCATCTCTGAGAAATCAGAATAGTCAGTCTACTAGGGCGAGGACTTCTAAGTAAATGCTTTTGTCTTATGAAGTCGTGGTACGGGTATGATTGGCATATTTTGGTGGCTGTTTGTCCAGGGCAAAAGGCAAAGCATTCGTGCAGAGGGCAAGAGTTTGTCCATGTACTGTTTGTATTACTCTTCCTTAGTATTTGCAGTATGAAAAATAATGTGGGATATAATAATTTCTTAAAAGCTTATTCTTCTTGCTCAATTTCAGTTGCTTGGCTTTTCAAAGCGAACAGTCAAAGCAGTCTCTCATGGAGTGTATCTGAAGTCAGCTACAGTTTGACACTGTCAGACTGCCTCTGGTGCCTGAGCTTGCTTATGCTCAAGTCAACTCTGATATCTCTGTGCTGTGATTCTTTTGCTGCTTTGGTTCATTTTTGTAGCTGGTCAGTGAACATTGATCTTCTTAAGGATAAATTAATCTTGTGGTAGTGTATCTATTAAAGCAGAATTTGTATCCATCTTCCTATTATGTGTTTACTTAACATAGATAGATAGGAAGTCTCAGCCCTTCCAGTGGAATGTCATTACTTCATTACCTTAACATACACATCTTCTTGGCCAAGGCTGTGATCTGGCCCTTTCTTACACTGTTAATCTTTTTCAAAGTGACATACCTACTTTAGGTTTTAACATTCAGCATACAGATCCGTGAGTGCTAACTAGGTCAGATAGGTTTATGTCTAAATTCTTCTTGCCTGCTTTTTCTTTTTGAATTAGTTCCTGTGAAGTTACGCAAATACTTGGTCCTGTTTCTCTTAGAAACAAACAGAAATTAGTGTTGTGAAGTAACTTTCTCACTTATGATTAGCAATTTTGTATCACAACAGTATTTATAGAAGTGAAGAAAATGAAAATTTGATTATGGTTCATGATTACAGTGGTTCCCTTAATACTTACTGTACCCTTATCTGGAGCAAAATAACAGTTTTGGATATGGATTTTTATGGTAGAATTTTATGTTGAAACTTGCAGTTCTTATCCAATTTGGCACGCAGTTTTTTAACTTTTTATACTTGCTCAAAAACAGTGGCCTGTATCAATAGTTTCCAAATTCCGCTACCTGGGAGTCCACTTTTGTCCCATTTTGCAGTTCAAACAAAAGAAAGTATTGAATCATGGCTGGTTGCGCTGTTAGTATTGACCTAAGCATTTAACTCACATATGCCAGTGAGTTGTGAAGGAAGACAGTGTTGATGCCATAGTTGTATTCACATAACCAATCTGTTTATGTGGTTTCACTTCTGTTATGTGCTATCTAATTATTTCTTTTTTATTTACTCTTAACTCTGTATTACGCATACATCTTTTACACAGACAGCTTGTGTGCTGTTGTGTGCAGGGAAGGATACTGAAACCATTTGTGTGTACGGATAAAGCTTTAAATCAAAAGTTGTCTTTGTTTAATTTTGTTTTAAGAGTGACTTACAAAATGTTAGCTTTTTTTTGTTTCGTAGTACATCCTTCTTCAATTCAAGATCTGGTAACTCATTGCTTAGGGAATTGAGCTCTTTCCACTGGAAGCAGGAGGCAAAAGATAGATATTGTTTCTTTAACCTATGTAGCCAAGATTATTACAAGGTGTTAATCTTCATGAAGTATTTTTTGCCTCTACCTTTAAGTATTGGTGCAAACCCCTTAACCGGAGTGCTGGACTTGTCTTACTGTGTGCCTTTTATTTATACCATTTGTTTCTTACCTTACTCTCTCTCCTTCCCTCTTTCAATCCTAAGGAAGTAAAATAAAAATAATGTGAATTGCAGCTCTGCCAACAGCCATAGGCTTCTGATGTTGTGAGAATTGAAATTTCATGGACCATCAACTGCTCTGCCATTTAAAGGAATTTGCTCTGTCGTCAAAAAACATAATTACTGATACTTTATCACATCCGTATATATGTGACTGGCTGGCTACATTGATGATTCGAACTGCTGACCAAATCGTGAGCGGTTCTGAAACTGCTTTTTAACTTTCACAAAGCATTCGGCTGAGGCTGTCACTTTTCAGACTTGAGAGGAAAATGATAAATCTGTAGTCCTTTTTTCTGTCTTTCACCTCTGTTTTGTTGTTAATCTGTCCCTTTGAAAAGCTGGCCTTCCAATAATACTTGGAAAAACTTAACAAAAAATTTAAGTAAAATATAATCTCTTCCTTTCTNTATTCTATTTATTTAGAGAAAAGACTGAAATGGTTTCTCATTTACTGTATTGAATATCCTCTTGATGAATTAGATAAACATTTACACTAGAAGTTTCTGATTAGCTAACAGATACACTGANTGGTCAGGCGATGTATCCTTCTATGATACACACAAGATTTGAATTAGAGAATAAAATATATTTATTTTTGCTATAGAGGCAGAAGCTTCTAGCATTTCTAGCTTAAAAATAAAAATAGTTAAAGGCATCTAAGTAATTGAGCATATATTTAAACTATATTGGTAGTATATTAGTATATTTGAATGAGTTATAAACTTTAACAGTGTCATAATATTTGAAAGAGTACAGATGTATAATCTATAGCTAGTTACTTCCAAGGCTTCAATCCTTTTGAATAAAAGAAAAGCACGTCTCCCCGCCTTCCCCGCTGCCCCTTTCTTCCAAGTTGCTGGTATATGTTTGAAGTTAAAACCGTTTTTTTGAGAAAAGAAAAAAAAAAGTGTTTCGGGTATACTGTTTTCTTTAAAAGACGACTGAGGTTTCTAGTAGAGACGTGGTAGATCATAAAAATAAAACCCAAACTTATTCATAATTAAAATGTTTCACTCCCAGGTGAAACATTAGTTAACTTTTAAGCATAGTGAACCTAATACTGAGATTTTTCTAAGCAAGTTTTTGTCCTTGAACTGAACTGTTATGCCACTACCACTATTGGTCTTAGGATTGCAAAGCTATCTAGAAGTATCTGGAGCAGAAGAGCAATTAGACCTGATTTTATTTTTTTGTCTTCGTATGTAGAATGTTCACCTGGTTGGCAGATGAAGATGGCTGTAAGCGAATCAAAGTATCAAGTGAAATTTTCTTATGCATTAAGAAGTTACTGATAATTTTGTGGGGGTTTTGGAAGATTTTTTGGGGTGGGTTGTGAGGTTTTTTTTGGTGTTTAGTTTTGTGAGTTTTTTTTTTCCACTGGAATTATTCAAATATAAATGACCACCTCCTGGCTTCTGAACTACTGAGCCTCTGGAGTACTTAAAAATAATGTTTCCCAGTTTGCGAATTAAAACCTTCAAATGGCGTATTTTTACCTTGGTTAGGAATTTTACTCCAATTGTATAAGTAAGATCATTGTAGATCAACTGCAGTCTATAGTAAAAGAACGTATTATTTCAGCGCATTTGAAGTCTGGAATAACTTAGTGAACTCCTGTGGTCACAAATGTTGGTCAGACGGCCTTTAAATTGAATGCTTCGAAATCTGTGTAAGAAGCTGTGCATGTTAAGCCATCCCAAGGCTAGTGTGACCAGCAGTAACTTCATATTCTCCCTTTTTTTTTTTATGCTTGACTTTTGAAAGGCTACATACTTTAGTTATGCTGTAATTAGCACAGCCTTTAGGTTTTAATCTGTTTCTTAGTAAAACCAGCTTTATGTTTACATGTTTTTGTGCCCTAGTGTCATAAGCTGTAAATAAATTATTGCTGTTGTAGCAAGGTTAAAGTTTTGGTAATGATTGCTTTTTCCCTTATGCCTTAATTATAGCGTAAAGAAAACAATAGTAAAATTATCTGCTGTCCTGCTTAACTATAAGCCGTAATTTAAATCACTGTAGAATTGTGAGGGAAGAAGATAATTAATATCTGATCTAACATTCTTCTGAAATAAATGGTCCAGGAGTATATTTATTTGTATTTTATGTGCTGAATTAATTAAAAACAAGACAACAACAAAGAACTCACAACCACTAAAAAACCCCAACAACTTGTGTTTGACTCTAGACTTTTTGCTTGATTCTGTTCTTATGCAGCCTGGCAGGACTGCTGGGTTGTGTTGGTTTTGTTCTGTTTTGTTTTTTCTTTGAAGCTTAAAAGAGGTTCATGGTTGAAAATTTTCTTACTTCTTGTTTAAACATACGCAATCAGTAGTTACTACACTTACTACATCGGTTTCTTCCTGGTCTGTGTTTTTGTGGCTTATGCCACAATGCAGTGGCCTAAATGTGTCTCTAAAGAGTTTATGTCTTCATAGCATTGAAGTAAAAGAATCTTTGTGTAAATACAACCAGAGCAGCTTTAGGTATGTACCCCTCTTTCCATCTAGTAATATTTATGAGCGTAAGTAGCGTGCCATCGCAGGTTCTTCTCATGCATCAGGCGGTGTAGTACAAATTGTGCTATATGGATCAGCTAGGCGATGAGAGTATATCAAAATTGATAATACAAGACTGGGAAACTTCATACTTAGTATTGTCCAGTTATTTCATGCTATGCTGTGAAAGAGCACTGCACTAGGACAGTAAACAGTGAGCATTGTCATATATTGTTGTTTTATAACTTGCTGTGAAATATTTTCTGCAGAGGGGAAGATGACTTATTCTAGCTGGTCTTTCTTTTTTTATTTTAGGGGTTTTGTGGTTACTCTTTTATTTGGAAAAAGCAACTCAGAAAAATACCTTGAGCAGTGTGAACATTCGTTTCTTCCTTGTACATCAGTTGGGATCCCTAAGGTAAGGAGAGTTTACTGGTCTTAACTTCTAGATCAGATCTGATAACTCTGCAAATTAGCGTAACACTAATAATCAGTTTTAATCTAAGAATTTCCCAAGGTAAAAGAGCCTGCTTATATGTTTTGAGTCAGCTGCAATGTGCAAGCAAAGTGCAAGATTTTTCCTTTTTGAAATACAAGCTTTTTAAGCATGTATGGAAAGTCTGTTTTAAGTATTGTTTCTGGCTTCAATATGAGAAATGGGTAAGATGTAGCTGGCTAGTATTATCTGTGAAGGAATTACTAAACCATTCCTTTCTAGACTACTAGTGTGTTTTGGGTTTTTTTAGGGGTAAGTGGTAGCTCCTTCTTGCTTTTTCTTGCAAGATTGTTGTGACTGTGTAGGATCCTTCCACCATTGGATCTGTAGTCTCTCCAGTTTTGCTTCTTTTGTTTTTTTGTGGTCAAAAAGTTGCTTGTCTAAGTAAGAAGATTAAACTGGTAATAAAGTCTAGATTTACAGTACTTCAGGGATGTAGAAGCTGTTATATTTGGCTATTCTTAAGACCAAGCAAAAATACTGGAAATACGTATATAAATGCAGCAGTGGGATCCGCTTTTCAACTCTTTATTTCTGAATTGTTAACACACACATCATTTTGGTTGATGTACCCAGATTCAGAGTTTCTAAATGGATACATCTGCATCTGTTTAGTACAGAATAGATTCTTAATAGCCAAAGGGTAGAATTTCTAGGAATTCCTGGTTTATGAACCAATACATCTTAGCAGCTAGGAGATTTATATATATCTTGGCCTAATCTGTTTGTACTCATCAGAGCAGAGAAAATGCTTTAACCCAAAGATTGCTGGTTATGTTATATTTTATCTCACAACTGTTTTGACTGAAACATCCTGCCCTTTCATAGCTGTTCAGGTCACTACACTTAATGTTTGTGAAAGGTGGGGAGGTGTTCAACTTTGTTACCATTAGCACATGGAAAGAAATTTGTTTTGTGATTTAGCCATATGTTTTCTAATCACAGAACTTCTTTTGTGACTCGTTCATTTTTCAGTTGGTAAGTGTCCTTTTCACTGAAATCTTTGAATCTGTTGGGATATATCTGGAACTTAAGTATATGCTAAATCATAAAGTAACATCACTGATCCAAATGAAATTATAATATAAAGTTTAAGGCTGAAAAAAGGCAAGTCAGCAATCAACCACTGATTCTGTTCTGTTAATGAAGCCTCACCTCAGGGGACTAAGGTTCTTGGTGCTGTATGGACTTTAGCTTCTATGTTATATGAATTGTGGAGTGTTGCTTATGGCCCGTGTTTTGAGAGAAGATTTACAGGAAGTGTTTCTGTCTTTTAGATTTCCTTTACATTACTGAAACTTTTTTCACATTAATGTTACTTGTTTGAGCTCAGTACATATGTATGCTCTTGTTGCTGTATAAAATCATAGAATGTGGGGTTTTTGTGTAATCCGTGCAAATTTGGTAGTTTAACTTTTGATTTGAGTGTGGGTTGTTGACAGATACACTTTTGTCAACTGACCTGTCTTGACTAATCTCTGGATTGAAGTTTTGTAGTGGGGAGGTATTTAGTTTTACCTGGCTTACCAAATGTCATTTGAAGTTGTTCTCCAACTAAAATATGTTTGTTTTCTGCAATAGTGTTTTGTATTTCTTTTTTTCCACTGTATTAAAATAGCATTAGCTTTTTAAGCTTTTCAGCTAGCAGTGCAAGATGAGTCCTAACCAAAACCAAATGCGTGGTTTGCTTGGGATTGCTATTTGCCATTTCTGTATGAAATTTCCACTGACTTATTTTTATTGGAAAATAATATTTTTGAAATTGTTTTCATGTTTAAAACTATTGTGGCCTTAAATGGTCTGTCTTGAACAATTAATATTCTTCAGGTGGCTGGTGTATAGGTTATGCTTGTTCTAAGAACCAAGTACAAACTGAATTGACCTCAATATAAAATTCTGTTATGATACTGTGTTTTGAGAAGTAATCTGATAATACAGCTTCTTTACAAGAAGCTCTTTTCCCCAAAGGCAGTCAGAGTTTTATGAGTTGTTTTGGGGGTTTGTTGTTGTTGTGGGATTTATTTTTAGGATAAGGTGAATGTTCAAATGCTTGATTTTAATGAAATTTATTGTAATTCAGACACCAGAATTGTGGATGGAAATAATGTGTAGAATGTACCAGACTCTTAAGTTACAACACAGGATTTGGTGCAGACAGGTTTCCTTGGTTGCCACTTACTATACTTCTTAGCAAATATATAATGAAAGCCTCACATTAAGGAAAAAGTTATGTACGTTTGATGGAAGATTATTTACCTTTCTGCCTTTTTTTTTTTTTTGAATGCACACAGGGAGGTTTAAAAATTAGGATTAGACTTGCTTTTACAGGTCTGTTTTATATAACTTTTGTGTCAGGAATATACTCAATGATGCTATAATGTACTGGCTCTATAGGATACACAATTGCCTGCAGGTTTATATAAAATAACGTTGAGTGGCAAGCAAGTTCAAGCCTTCTGAGCTGTTAACTGAAATGCCGTTTGCAGTAAAAATTATAGATTCAATCCGACTTTAACAGAAGTGTGGAATGTTCAGTTATTATTATAATTGATGTCTCTTACGCTTCATCCAAAAGACAAGGATTTTCTGTAGGCTGGGTGCAATATTGTCAAATTGTACAATCTTCTGTAAGAGAACAGTGATAATTTAGAAATGTTAGTTGTATAATTGATCCCTGACTAGTCTCTGAATCTCATTTTTTTGAGTCAGTTGGTCATATGTTGTGTTATGGATTTGATGGAGATGTGTAAATCCCCTGTGTCTTGTCCACTCATGAAAGCCTGTGACTGCGAGTATATGATTTGGGAAATAATGGCACAGTCCAGTTGAGGAGTTTTTCATACTTAACAGTTACCTAGAGTAGTTTCAGAAAAGGACTTCAAAAATATCTATTAGTGCAGTGAAGCAAAAGTCTGAAATCTGCTCAGTCACTTCAGTTACATGCTTGTGGAACCTGGGTGTCTTTACTTTGTGCTGCATTTCACTTTATGGAGTGGGCGTCACATGTTCCTCATAACAGCTTCCTACCTGCTTAAAATGAAGTAAGTAGGTGTCAAATTTAACAATAACAGGTGATACTCATTCTTCCTAACTAATAGTTTAATACTGGTAGAGTATGTCAGACTAATACTGTGTATGAAGTGACAGTCGATTAGGACAGTTTTCTTCATGTGAGTTGTGTCCTTCCTTTAGGTCCATCTTCTAAGTCTGTGTCTGGAAGGCCAGGCTTAAAACTGGCAATACTTCCCAAGTGAGAACTACAGTCAGCTGTTGTAGCTGCAATGAGATAAAACCAGCTATTCTAAATTTTGGATGTCTTCAGACGTATTAAAAGCAAATGACATTATTCTGCATGTACACAAACATTTCACTGGAGAAACAAGAATATGACAGAATGGTCCAACATTGTAGTTGGCTTGACTTTGATCAGGAGGTTGGACGAGATGAATTCCTGAAGTCCAGACAGAAACATGAATGCTATGAATCTATGAACATTTAGATCTTTACCAAGTAATCTTACGTATTCTCTGTGTGTCCCTCGTTCTCTTTCTTCTGCCTGCTGCCTTTTTCGCTGCTACTTTTTATTCTGTGTTTTCCACATGTGGATTTATGCATGTAGTCTTCAAACTTCAAAATGCTCTTTTAACAATTTTGTTTGGCAATTTGAACTATGCTGTGCGTAGTAAAAATATTTAATCATTCCAATCTGTATTTTTTTGATACTTTTGACACTGTCAAGACAAAAATACTTTGCAAATTCATTTCTATGTAGCTGGAATATTTTTTTGAATATGTCAACTTTAATCATATTAAAGTAGCAATGAACTGTTGCCTTGTCGTAAAAAATATACGGAATTTTGCAACCAAATAGTTTTGTGTTTTTGTACAGAGTTGGTTAAGTAGGAGGAGGAATGTTTTCTGGCCTCAGGTGTTTCTCTGCCATTCACTATAACTGGTTTAAATGAGAGATACTTCGGGAGAGTCATGTAAAATGGAAACATGGGACATATGGTTTATAATTTTTTCATTTATGGTTTTTGGCAGTTGTTCTGTGTTTCCAATAGTTGTAACTTTCTCTAGATCAAAGAATAAAATAACTTGGATTTTTTTGAACAATAGTGCAGGTTGTTGTGTTGTTATTTCTGTGAAAATAAAGAGGTTTATTGCAGACTTTGTCTAAAGTTTGTAGAAGGACACTGTATTAGTCCACTCAGAGAAGCACTGATAAAGGGTGTTCTTTTTTAGTATGTCACTTGCCAAATGTCAGCTCTGATGAAGTCATTCCTGGAGTTAACTGCTCCGAGTTGCGAGTCCTTCTATAAAATAATTTTTACCCTCTCCGCAATTACTGTTTTAAGACTCGTCTGTGAGGTAACAATGGTAAAAAGAGAGTAATTTCTCTTCTGGCATATAGAATAAACTGAGATGGAGAAGGAAACTGAGAGAAAGAAAAACCACCCAGATGAACAATTACCTGCCTGAGTTTGCAGAAGTTTATAATCAATATGGAACTGGGTCTTGCTCACGAACGATCTTGTCCTGCTGTTGTGTCCCCACCTTCTTCTGTTTATAACTATTTAAGTTTGTTGGGTTTTTTTTTTTTTCTGATGTAGTATTTTAGCAAACTTGCTCCTTCACAGTAAGCAAGAAGTAGGTTTTTAGGTTAGTTTCTCACCTTATGATATAGCGAAAAATACAGATAGTGTTGTTACCCAGAGAGGTGGTAGTTGCCCCATCCCTGGAAACACTTCAGGTCAGGTTGGATGGGGCTCTGAGCAACCTGCTCTAGTGGGAGATGTCCCTGCTTACTGCAGGGGGGGTTGGGCTAGATGAGCTGTAATGATCCCTTCCAACCCAAACTGTTCTATGGTTCTATCTTATCTACTCTATTAATTATAATAATAAGGAAAATGTATAAAGTTGTTACTGTAAGTATACATGTCATAAACAGTAGAGCTGATTTTCAGTTATAGCTAAAACATACAAAATTACATATCCTAATCTCTTTCAAGTGCATAGAAGAAATGAAACGTGAAGCCAGACCTATTAAGATTGACAGAAGACTGACAGGTGCAAATATAATTGATGAGCCTTTGCAACAGGTAAGTTCTAACCAGGACTATTTAACCTATTTTCATTTTTGCAAGTATTGACTGTGTAATATCTAAGAGAGAGACAAATAGAAGTTGAGAAATTTTATCATATTGGAGAGTGGTCTGTGGAAAAAACATTGAGGATGGGCCAGGATATTGGGCAATATTTGAATCTGTTTTCTCTATGTTATGGTTTCTCAGCATAGCGGTGGTGAATGCATGTAAACCAATATGAAAAAGGTTTCAGTGTGCGAGTTGTAGTTTTTCACTCACAGTTTCATAACGGTAGAGGGAGTATGGTTGACTGCGTAAACCTTTTAAGAAGACTGCTGTTGCATTATCAGGCACAAAAAGCTATTTTATATTTTGTTGTCTTTTAGTCATTAGTTCATCTTTCTTTTTTCCTTTCTAATTTCAGGTAATCCAGTTTTCGCTGAGAGACTATGTGCAGTATTGGTATTACACTCTAAGTGATGATGAATCGTTTCTTCTGGAAATCAGGCAGGCTGTTCAGTATGCACTTGTTCAGTTTTCTGCCAGGTAAGATTATTTGTATTTACATCGATACACTGTCCAAGCAAGTGGACAACCTGTGTGGGTTGTATGGTAGTAGATGAATGATTAAGTTTATCTATTGGCGTAGTTCAGTGCATTTAACAGAAAGAACATTTAAAATGTGAAGATCATAATTAAGAACTGCAGTCTTTTGCTGATCCCTTAAGGCATGAATGGAGATGATGTTTGTAGTCATGGTCTTTTGCAAAATGGCCTTTTCAAAACTTTGATTAATGTCTAAATTTACTGAGTAGCTGTTTTTCTGCAACTTAAGCACAGAGTTGCATGAATCATCACCTTTTTATATGCAGGTCTGTTTCATAGAAACAGCAAGCCTGTTCCCAATGTAAATCAGTCTGAAAGCCTTTAATTCAAATACGTGTATCAGCTCGGATAATTTGTAAAAGTGGTCTTACTCTTCAGTATTTAAGAACAAGGAGTATTTTCAAAGGCATAGTAATCTTGGAATGAAATGACATGTCACGTGTGTAATTCTTTTTAAAATAGGATTATTTGGTTCAGAACAAATGGATAGTTTATTGATTGTCCCGTTTTTTTTCTGCTGTTGCTTAATCAAGTAGCAGGAAGTCAGGGGATTTATCTGGGAAACAATGTATGTTCTCTAGTATAGCTGAATTCTTAGCCAAGGTACCACATACCTTTATATCCAACTTCTTTGTTAAGTAATGATTTCGGGTATTCATCCCACGGTGCTGATTGTTATGTTTTCTCTTCAGAGGAGGTTGTGGGTCACCTAAACGTAATCAACTTCTTTGCAATTTTGAGGTGGTTTATCCCCTCCCTCTATTGAATTGAAAATGCAGGTCGGTGTGCTTTTCTGACAAGAAAGGTCAAAGATGGAGAGCTAGGTTTAATGCTAGGAAAAATTCATTATAATAAAATCTTATTGATTGTGAAATAATAGATGTCCTAGGAAACAGTGTTGGAAATAGTGAAAACTAGGCTAAATAACCAGTACATTACAGCAAGCAATCCTGTGCTTATGTGAGATGTACCTGGCTGCCCAGCTGTGGTGGTTTTGTCTATCTGAGGAAGCTACTTCATTGAGCAGTATCAAGCACTGGGTTTGTGTCAAAGAAGGGCAAGTTATAGCCAATTTCATTGTTTTTTCTATGGTACTATAGTACTTCAAAAATAGCCACCGCTCCCTTGCAGTTGTATTCTTCTGTACAAATCGGATTGATTTCACAGGACTGCAGCAATTGATTGTTGTTGTTGAGGGAAGATGGTCTGGTGTATTTGTAATGGTAGTAGTTGGATATAGCTGTAGCAGTCTTAGATTGGTACCATCATCTCTAATTCCATGTACCCTGTGAGCTTCTGTGAAGGATGAGTACAGCGGGATAGATTTTTTTTGGCCTGGAGAGTTTGGAAGAACGATGTCAGGCCGCCACCTAGTGTGTTCCTACGGTTTGTGACTCCGCGGGTGCTGGAGCTGGAACGTTGGTTGCTTTGGTTGTCTGCCCTTTGCGACAGCCCTGCTGCTTATTTCCACATCTAGATCTTGCAGTAGGCTTCCCTCTCTTTCAGGGTTCCTTATCCCTTTCTCTCTTTTTGAGGGAAGAAAGAGCAGGTGAGGGAATAAATACAATAAAGGAAGTGTTGCAGAAGGATTCTGTTGTAACAAAATAGGTGTCTGAGAGAATTCAGGTAGTGGAATACTTAGTGCGCAGAGTAAAAGCCATCACTAACATTTAGCTTCATTATAACTGTAACACACAAATGCCTTTGCAGTTTGGCTAGTAAGACACGGACATTGTAAAAATATCTCTGCATCTTTTTCATGCCACTAAGGAAATAGCTTTGTGCAAATCTAGCTGTGACTATTACCTGATGCTAACCTGTGTGCGTTGTTGGAGATTTGCACTAATTAGCTCCTGTATAACTGTGGAATCCATTGTTGGTAATACTAGGTCACTTGTAGCTTCAAGTGAAACGTGTTTTCGCACTCATGCATACGCTGCCAGTTCGGAAGAGAAGGATTTTGTTTAGATACCTTCCAAAATGTTAGAAAGTATGGCTGAAAAAGATCCGAGGAGTATTGTAGTTAAGTTTTAGTTTAGTTAAGTTTAGTTTTAGGTTGTAGACTGTTTATATCAGGATTTTTCACAGATATTTGATAATGTCATGAATTGGAACACTATTCCAGATACTAATGTTGACCTTAAAGTAATTCAAGCATAAATATTAATGTGGTACGAGAGCGGTATTTTACAGTATTTGATTTATTTTCAGTGGATAGGCAGTTAGGAGACTGATTTATTTCTTTGCTTTTACGTGTTTACTGTCAATGTGGTTCTTGGCAGGGAGGAAGGAGAGTAGAAATTTATTACTGTTCTGTGTGTTCAGGATAAAATAATTCATTTTCATGGATGTCCTTTTCTGATAGGTCAAAGGAAACAGACTGGCAGCCTTATTTCACTACACGACTTGTTGATGACTTTGGCACTCATCTTCGAGTTTTCAGAAAAGCTCAGCAAAGAATAGCAGAGAAAGGTGATCAGATGAAAGGTAATGTAATGATTTAAATATGTTTTCGTTGAAGTCTGAGTAGGCAGGTATCTTACATGTGTGAAATATAGTTAGCTTTATTTTATAATTTAAGTTTATTGTCAGGTTTCTAATCTTTACAAAGCAGTGTGTTTCTTTTTATTTTCTATTGTATAGACCAAGCTGAGGAACTTGTAGATACATTCTTTGAGGTTGAAGTCGAAATGGAAAAAGAAGTCTGTCGTGATCTAGTCTGCACTTCTCCCAAAGATGAAGAAGGTCAGTCAATGTTATCTTCTGAAGTTATTTTAGTATAGCAGACTAAATTAAAATACTAACAATTGTGTTCACAATCTTAGCATGACTTTCAAAGTGTGGTTATCTACTAAAAGTGTATATTTTCTCTAGTTTGTGCATATTAATGCTATGATTATAATGGAGTATGTATATCTGTAGCTATTTCTCTTTTCGTTGGCAGAATTTTAAGGTAAAAATGTGTTTTCTGGGAGGCAGGGGATGGCTTTGCAGATTCTTATGGCTTTTTGTTAGGTCTGCCTGCCTTATCACTAGTCCATAGCCTTCATTAAAAAAATCAGTTTGTCTTTTTGGGCAAAGTGTGAAGGAGGGGGAAAAAAAACCCTGTATTTGTTAAATAAGGAAAATACCCTGGAGACAGCCAAATTCTGAGAATAAAAAAAACCTTTTGTTTGTCTTGGTTTTGAGACACTAGATCTGTCTCAGGTTTACATCAGTGCTGCTTATATTAATACGTAATTAATACTGTAGATTAACTGTGGTGAAGGCTTTTTTGTTTTCCCTCCCTAGGATTCCTAAGGGATCTGTGTGAGGTTTTACTGTATATATTGCTACCTCCTGGAGACTTCCAGAACAAGATCATGCGATACTTTGTCAGGGTAAGTACAAACTCTAAAAACCATCCCAGTTCTTTGGTTTAGTGCCATAAAAAATTTTAGATCTGAATGGCTCTTCTTATTTTATTTTGTAAAATTGATCTAACTTAATATTAGGTTATTTTAAATGCATCCAATTTTGAGAAGTATTTAATAGCAGAGAACAGTTTGTGTGAAATTTTTTTAAGTTACTTTTACCTGTAGCAACGTTAGAAAGGTGTGATAAAATGGATGTTGTTTTTCTTGAGATATTAGTGTCTTCTAATGTTAATGGGAAAGGAGTGTGTTAGTGCCTATTGAATGTTTTCTGTAATTACATATTTTTTTATTTCACCTCTACGCAGTGATATTTAAATTGTTGCAGTTACTAGCTTTATGAATACATGTATAAAGTGATTTACTATATTTTGTTTTTCAGGAAATCCTCTCCCGAGGAATTCTTCTTCCTTTAATAAACCAGCTCAGTGATCCTGATTATATTAATCAGTATGTCATATGGATGGTAAGATTTATAATGTTTGAAATGAATGATATTTCCAGAATATTTAACCCTTAATAATTTAACTGAATGGGAAGAAACACAGTCTTTACTTTGATACCTCTCTAATACACCTGCAAAAAAACCTCCAGACTTTTAAAAGTAGTAATATGTAACAAAATCAACAGAAATAGAATATTCAGAGTTTCATTAATGTTATTGATTTTTGCAAAGCAGGTTTAAACTTACTCTTACAGTTTATTATTCTTTATAGGTCATGAATCAAGTTTAATATTTTTCGTTTTCCCAAGTTCTCTCTACTTTTGTTCACATATTTTAGTCTTACAATGCGCACTCAAGCACTATGCTGAAAACACCCTTGAATTTCAGAGTGAAAGTTCTTATGCAGGGAATGAATTCATGTGTACACGTACAATGTTTCCTTCACTCCAGCCACCTTCATTTCATGGAAAAATTTGCACGCTACTTTTCTACAGGAACCTAGCTTTAATGAGAAAAAAATACTGCTGCTCATATGGACGCAGATTTTCAATTTTTGTTTACCCTTTCCACCTACACATTCTTTATTTGTAACTTGGCCTCATTTTTCATTTACTGAGCACTTCCCCCGGCTGCATCCAAATATAGATTTCTGAGGTTTTTTTTAAAGATTTCTGTTACGTTGGTGATGTCCCAAATATTAATTTTCATAATTACTTTCTGAGATGAGGAAGTAAATGTGATGGGGGAAAGATAAGGAAGAATAAATGCTGTCAAAAATTTAATACAAGTCTTAGAAAATGAAGATTGTTGCAGAAATTAAGGTCAGAAGCAGAGATGAGTGAAATAAATTCTGGCTGCTTGTGGAACCTTTGACATCAAATCAGATTCGAATGAAAAACTTCAGTTTCTAAAAATGAGAAGCTTAATTTCGTGTTTCTAGACACACCACAGTTCAGTACTAATTCTCTTGCAATGAAACATAAAGCTTCCATATAAAATTAGAAGTTAATCTAAACTTGTCTCTCTTCAATGTGAAATTCACATTTTTACAAAAGACTTGCAGTTCAAGTATTGCGTATACTATTACTTGTCAAAGCAGGTTTCTAGGAATGTTTTGCATTAACTGGTCAAAGGCATCCAGTCTTCATTCTCTCTGCTCCATGCAACTCATGTCAATTCATTTCTGCAGTACAGACCAAGTATTACATTTCTATATCAAAGTGAGCATTTACGAAAGATGTGGGTGAAGTGACTTTTTTTTGGCCTCAAATGGTAAAGACAGCATTAGAACTCAACCCTCTGCACCTGTGTGCACGTGCTGTAAAGCTGCCAGCCTTCCCCTGGTCTCCATGCTGCATTCACAACACACTTCCCATGGATCTCGGCAGCACAGTAGGCTTCCTTCACTTGCACAGATTCCTTTGAGTCCCAGAGCAGGTTCACCCTATGCCAATACTGGGAAAATAGTATATGTTGAAATCACCTAATAGTATTTACAAGGGTGCCTGAATTATCAGAGTTTCAGAGAGGATATTAATATAGTCATTTCCTTTTTTCTTCCTCTCTTGGTAGGTTATGGTTGCATTGCAGAATGTTTTAGTTATTTTTGTCATTCTGTATCTTAAGAAGCCATTACATTGGGAACATGTACACTTATGGAGGACCTTGGCAAAGCTGATACGTTTTCAGTGGTCTCACCAGTTTCTGCCTACTTAGCTAAGGAGATAAGTAATAGAAGAAGACTGATTGGGTTTTGGACAAGATCTTCGTTATATAGGCTGACGCACTTTCCATGTGTCTTTGTTGTACTTCTTGAAAACAGAAAATGGTGGTGTGAAATAGTTGTTGACAGTGTGCATGCTTCCTGTTCTTGGTCCATGTAAAATTTTAGTATCATAAGGAAGGTTTAGAAGCATTACAGTGTTTTCAAAATGCCACTTTGCAGTGCCGTATCAAAATAATTCCATTAAATGAAAAATCATGTCATGTGCTTTTACCTGTTTTGCATTATTCACACTGTAGAACTTCTGTTTCAGATTCGTGATTCCAACTGTAACTATGAGGCCTTTATGAATATTATTAAATTAAGTGATAATATAGGAGAATTGGAAGCAGTGAAAGATAAAGCAAGTGAAGAACTGCAGTATCTTCGATCGCTAGATACAGCGGGAGATGGTTAGTACTGTATTGTTTTACAAAGTACGAAATGTGTTTGCCACCATAATCTCTGAAGAATATTCCAAAAATTTAAAAAATCTAAAACTCTGATGCAACATAGTATAAAATATTTTGATGTTTAAAAAATCAATAAATTGCATGTGAAGTATTAAAAATTGCATCCTCATTAGTGGGTTTAAAAAAAAATAATAGACTGATTGGTTAGGTGTGTGTACTGCTACCGAAATGAAACTTCCCTAACTGATGGTTCTGAATTTCACTGATACTTCAGGTATTGATGTGTAGTCAGTTAACAGTTAATCTGAAAAAGGAAAGAGAAAAATATTTCTTCTTATTCACTTGGTATTTAAATGGAAAAAAAAAATCTTCTCTTCAAAGCTAATGTGTTTTGTAAGTCGTATGTCACTTTTTGTATGATAGTTTAGAGCATTTCAGGACAACAGTTAATTACTCATCTGCATTGCTTAATTCTCTTTGGTTTTGCTTTCAGATATCAACACTATAAAAAATCAAATAAACAGTTTATTATATGTTATTAAAGTATGTGATTCAAGAATTCAGAGGTTGCAATCGGGAAAAGTAAGTGTTACAGATTTTTTTTTAGTTCTGAAAGAGAGAATCTGCAAATAACTTACTAGTTCAGTCTAGCTTTTTAATTCTTGTGTTTTTAAAACACATCTTGAAGTATGCAGTTATAGGAATATATTATACAAGTGAAGTTAGTCTTGTATTTGTATTTGAAGTATGGAAATAGTTTCTAAAGGTTCACATGTTTAGAGTTCTTTTGATTGTGGCTTTAGCAGTTTGCATGTGTCAGTACATCTTAAAACTATTCTCTTCCCTTCTCAATACAAGAGTTAACCCAAAATATTAAATAGATGCAAAGCATCTTTGTATTTATACACCTAGATTCAGTTCTTTTTTGCTGCTCCAGTGCATACCTTGTGTGCCTCAAGCTTAGTCTTTGGCAAAGTTCACTTTACTTGTTGATAAAGATACCACGTACTGATTATTTTGCAATGCCTTGTAGGCTCCATGTATTGCCTTTTGTCAGACATGTTTACCTCTTTAGGTTTAAAAGTCTTAAGGCAAACTGGATGTTAAATCAGAGAAACTCAAGTAGTTCTTTTTGCTTGTTTTAGGTTCTGGTTTGTATTTTAAGGCTGACAGAGTCAGTATGTTTGGCTTCGCTTAGTTTCTTAATTGGACCTAGATGTGACTGTAAGATAATGTAATCTTGTGCATGTTGGCTGTTACAACGTTGGAAGTATTCTACAGTTGGATCCAGAAGCATTGCAGTTAAAACCAAGAAATGTTACATTAACAGAAGAAAGTTGGGCAGCCATGAACTGAAGTTGTGGTGACCTGCACCCTGTCAAATTCTGAAATTAGTTCATGTTGTTAATTCATTGTCATGTTACTGTCACTGTTGGTGAGGATTTGGGGTTAATTTGAGCTGTACAGTATTACGTGAACGGCACTGTTAAAAGCCAGCTTCCAAAAAGTAGCAGAAATCATCCATATTGAAGGCAAATAGTTATTAGAACATTACTTATGATCTAGATCTTCACCTGTTGGTGATTGTGAAAGTAAGTAACCATTGAGAGGCTGCTATATTATGTGTAACGTAAATTATTTTTTATCACCTCTGCTTAGTAGTAAGCGGAAGTTTTAAAAGCTAATTTTTAAAAAAATAAAGCCTATGAACACACTGAACTGTGTCTTACAGGAAATAGATACTGTGAAACTGGCAACAAACTTTGGAAAACTTTGCACAGTCCCTCTGGACCATATTCTGGTAGACAATGTTGCACTACAGTTTTTTATGGGTAAGAGTTAATTTATCTGATACTTTTTATTTATAAAGAATATGCTAACTCACAGAACTGTGCACTTGAAATCACTAAATATAGGTGTCTACTGATGTGTTTAAGCCCCTTGCCAGAGGGAACCAAAACCTTTTTTGTAAATCAGTCTGTAATTAACTGTTCAGAACACCGTACTCATGACTTCCAAAAGCTTGTATCAAGCTTGTCTCAATACTGATCTCTCTGTAAGACTGTTCTTGCAATGATTCTTGGTCTGTCACTTTGCAAGTTTGTTCTGTTTAGAACAGAATCATTGCAAGAATTGCTTAGAGTTTTATAACTGGAATGATTCTGAAACTTACCACAGTTGTTAGTCTTACTTTTGCTGGTCTCACTGAAGCTATTGGAACTAATGACTATAGATGTCAGATTGAAGTTTAAAGAATTACAAGGCCACTGAAGGTGGTCTATTTGAGAAGCTAAAGTACAGCAGAAATTTATGTACTCTTTTAGGTTTATCATATAATCAAGTAATTGATAGATGGATTAAAGTTGTATAATTTGTAATACTTTCTAATGTTTGATTCTCTTCTGTGAATTATTTGGCTGCTGATGGTCATTACTAAGAATTTTGATCAGATTTGTTTGTGGTGATGGTCCTTTTAATACAGTAGATGCACATGGTTTGTTAGAATTCCAGTTTGAACTTCCTCTCAAATTGTATCATGCTGTACAAGCCAGTTGCATCCACACAGTAGTGGTGGATTCACTTTTTACATTTGCATTTTAGGATTCTGTGCTTAGTTCCTAGACTTTGCTCCCCATTTTGTTTACTTGGTATCACCAATCTGTATATAGTACTTTTTATTGCTTGACTCTAGATGACAAGTATTCCAGATGTGTAACCAAATCCTGGAGTTCCATATGTAGCTAATTTCATAGAGAATTCTTATTGTAAGATGCACAACAATAACTATAGTTGTGTGGTGGCTGTTTTCTGTAGATTACATGCAGCAGACTGGTGGCCAAGCACATCTGTTTTTCTGGATGACAGTGGAAGGATACAGGGTTACGGCACAGCAACAGCTGGAGGTACTTCAAAGTCGGCAGAAAGATGGAAAGCATCAGACTAATCAAACCAAGGGTCTATTAAGAGCAGCTGCATTTGGAGTTTATGAGCAATATTTGTCAGAAAAGGTATGAATAACTTATTTCTGCATGGTTTGGAATTTATTCTTTGTACAGATGCTTCTTTGGTAGTTATGGCTACATTAATATGAAATGGATGTGAAGTAGCACAAGTTGTTGACAAGTTAACATTTAAGCTATTACTTGTGCATCTTCTCTCTCCTTATGTCAAGCAATAAGACAATGTCTTCCTTCCCCCCCCTCCCCCCGCCTCCCTTCCCCTCCATTTAAAAAGGCTCATACTAGCACTGATTATCCTGTGAAATGCACTAAATGTGTTCCTCGGAAGCTGACTTTGTAGAACAGAGAGAAACTAGAGAAAATGTGAAGACAGAATAAGAAATTCTGTCTGTTTGTTTGCACTGTGCCCTTTCGTTTTACCCTGCCCCCTCCTCAGGATCCGCCCCCCCCAGAGGAAATGTTTTCAGAAAGATGCAACCCAGTATTTTTCACAAATTTGGATTTAGATTGGGATTTCAAATGAATTAACTTCCTGTGCCTCTCTAGAAGTGTCTGTATAAATTGCTCAAATGTCACCATTGGGAATCGAATTTCAATAGGCTGAGCTTGAATGCTTCCAGTAGTCTTCTAATAAAAATCACCTCTCAAGTCACTCAGAAATTTCCCTTAACAAATTACCCCTCAAATCTCCTGTAATGCTTCTCTTTCCACATAATTTCTTTCACTTTGGTTTTTCACGTCAATGGTCTGTTGACATGGTGGTATTTAGACTGTGCAGAGCTTGCTCTGATGGGTTTTTGAACTGACGGAACGCTCACCAGTTTGAAGTCAGAAGCCGCCTAACACCAGAGCCATTCCAAAGCTGGTAAACTCAGCTTCTCAGCTATGCTTATGCAGTTGAGCTATGTTGGGTTTGGTTCAGTGCTGGCTCCCTGTCTCCATTGCAGAAAATGGGGAAAGTACGTGAACTTAGGCCCAGCTAAAAGAATGCTTTGTGGACAGTGGTTTGAAATATGTCATACCAGTGGATGACTGGGAATCTGATGGCTGCTGTAGTTATTATGCTAGTAGCTTTACTGTAACAGCTACTGTTAATCTCTCCAGAAATTGGTGGAGCTGACTGTTAGCCTTTCCTCAGATACTTCAGGACTTCGTCCATTTAATTTTACTGGCCTGTTCTTAATTTCTGAATCCAGATCTTTCTATTCATAAAAATACAAAATCTATTTTTAAGTCTGTATAAATCTGGTTTAGATATGCTTCAAAATAATGTGCATAATTTTTTTTTTGAGGTGGTTCTTAGTATTTAATCCTGAAACTTCTGAGTTTTAATACAAACTCGGAACTTAATTTTGGAAGGAGGAGGTGTTCTGACTCCTGTTGTGTGTTCTAGACAGTTCTAGAGCTAGAAATACTCACCAACAAGAACTTTAGTTTTCTTAGAGAATTGCAGAATTGTGTTGGATTTTATTTGTGAAAATAGAAGCTTTCTTATTTTTAGGCTACAAGTGTTGATTTAGATCTCTGTAACAGGCATCTCCAAGAGTTAATATTGATGACAACTTAGTAGCAAAACTGGCAGAAACACTCAACCATGAGGATCCAACACCTGAAATCTTTGATGACATTCAGAGAAAGGTATACTCGTTTCATCTTGTATTTTGTGAGAACTGTTAAGGCTATAGAGTATTAATGTCATGACAACCATTGAAGAAGGAAGGAACTCAAATACCTGAAACAAAAACTGTTTTACCATTTTCCTATTCTATAAAAATCATAAATTGCCAACTTCTGGTTAGCCATATGTAGCCTATGGTTTTCAAAGCAATAGACAGAGAAAGAGTAGGTGTCCTGTATGAAATTAGTAATGAAACACAATTTAGAATTACAGGGTTATTATTTGTTAATGCACCAATTTAAGAAAATGTGCCTGTGTAGAATAACTAAGTGGTACAATTTTGATCCAGTTTTAGCTCTCTTTTTCAAAGGTGAATGTAAGCATGTTACCATACTAAATTTTACATCTCTTTCCAGAAGTTAACTTGACTGTTCAGTTTCTGCAAGCCTGCACAGTGTAGCACTCAGAAGCAGCAAGTACTGAAGATAAACCAGTGTTTTATTACCTGCATACTCAGACTTTGTTACTCAAGTCTAATACATATATATATATATATAAAAAGTGAATTATTAATATTCTGGCAGTAAGTTGTACACCCAGTCTGAGAGTTTTTTATTTTAGGTCATTAATATCTCATTCATGGTAAAAATTAGTGGTCTGAACTGTAGAACTTAGAATCACACTATTGTACTTGAGGCCCACATTTAAGACCAGTGAAAACACCTTGTGAAATCTGTATTGCTCAAAGTAGGTTACAAGGGCCTTGCCTGTGATCTTTGCTGAAGAGCGTAAATTTCTCATGTTACAAAAGAAATTGACTTCCTTAGACCTGCATGGAAATTTTTTCCATTACCAGGTGATAGCACTTGTACAAAGTGTTTAATGAAAAATAATAATTATCATTAAAGTATTGTAGAGTTTACATGAATATCCAAACGTTATGAAGTCATTGCCACTACATATAGATACATGAGTGTATATGCACTGTCACTATGTGGGCTATATAGATAACTTTTTGAGGTGGTGTGGTGAAATCTTTGTGAGGTAGGGTTACACTGTATTGGCTGAGCTGGAAATTTTCAGGAAAATGGTACGCAGTGTCTCCCCTCCCTTCGTTTCCCTTTCCTCACCTCTCCCCCTACGAGTTTGCAGGTTTACGTTCATAGTTTATCAACAAAGGAAGACTCTGAGAGATAACGTGTTGTGAAATGGGTAAAGACCAAATATGTTTATAGTGCAGTTCGAAGGGCTAAGAGGAGAGGGAGGAAACATTTGCAGTTAACATGCTGCTTTCCTTCCTGCCCATGTACGTCTCGCTAGTTAGAAAGGTACTTTCTGAGACTGTATTATACTTCCAGCACAATTAGTTCTCATAACCTTGCTGTTAAGAGTAAGACTGAACTGCAGTTTCACGAACTCGCATTAGGGTTTTAAAGGAAACCCAGAAACACATGATAGAATGCATAGATACATGTTGCTCTAGTGGAATTTATGAAAGCGTGTCTGATTAATTAAAAAAATGTAATAAGTATTTCTAAGGTTGGTATTTTGATTTCAATAGGTGTATGAATTGATGCTGCGAGATGAAAGATTCTACCCTTCGTTCAAACAGAATGTGCTCTATGTGCGTATGTTAGCTGAGCTGGATATGCTGAAGGATCCTAGTTTCAGAGGATCAGATGATGGTGAAGGAGGTGAGCTCTATATCTGTAAGGAGGATTTCCTGGGACCGTTCCTCCTGCTTTAAAATGAAAATAAGAAGATTATCCACATTGTTTGTGAGAAATCAAAAAGTTCCTGTAGTATCTCTGATTTTTGAATGAATGTTTCCTCCTTGTGCTTTTTTTTTGTAAATTGCTTTGGGACTCAAATAGGTTTTTTGCTGTAGTAACTGTATTAATCTCTTGTAAATTTTTTGTCAAGTCTTGGTGAAAAATGCATCATTAAAAAAAGTATGCAACTCCCTAATTCTGTTTTGATTCAGAAGTACTTGAGGTTCTTCACAATGTTGGGTTCTTTTAGTATGTAACTATATTCTTCATCTGGAAACAGAAATTGAAAGTACATAGGAGATGTGGCTTTTCAAAGCAATTAAAATCATTCTTCTTGTACAAGTCTAATGGCAATTGTTTAACTATTAAACTGACTCATTAATGAAGCAATTTCATGTGATGATATAAGCTTAAAAAGGAATGTTCTCTGGAGCATTAATTTCATATCTATAGCTGAATAAACTTACATACATTTTCCTTTAGGCGTCTTTATTGGAAGCATGAAGTACTTCCATGTTTGACGCAACATTTTGCCCAATGCCACAGCTGTCCGTTATTTTCCAGAATGTGTTGTCTTTGCACTTTTATTTCTTGTGTGCGGCCCTGCATTGGAGAAAATCTTCTAACTTGGTTTTTTTCCTTTCCTCTTCTTCACCACTCACAGAATCTTTTAATGGGTCTCCTACTGGCAGCATAAATCTGGTAAGTGCTTGGATTTTTTTTTTTTCTATTTTTTTTTTTCCCAACAGTAGGGAAAGTGGTATAAAATAGTTTAAATTATGTACGCTAGAGGTTTCGCAGTTTAATTTATGAAAACGTAGTTGAATCAAGTTGAAACACACATAAAATATCAATTAATCTGTAAAAGAAAGCTGTCCTGTGCTTTCCTCTGTGTTTTAATGAAATTTTGCATTGTTTCTCACAGAAGACGTAATAGTCTATAGTTAATTTATGCAAAGCATACTTTGGAGTTTGGTAGTAATAAGCAAAAACAAATCCTTTGAAACTGAAACCTCAAAGGATTAAATCCAAATAGACTGTAAAATTTAATTAGATTTTTATGGGTTTATTATTTTTTGGAGTTTAGGACTTGGAGTCATAAAGTATCTGGAGTTTATCTATTCAAAATATGAATCTTTGTTTTCTAATCTGACTGTTCAAGTTCAATTTTTGGTATTATGTTTTTTAAGCAATTCTTGACTGGGTCAGTTTGTCAGGACCTTTTCTTTGTTACATGACTGTACCTAAATACTTGAATTATGCTTCTGCGTGTACTAGTGGTTGCATGTGTATTAAGAGAACTGTATAGTTCTACCAGGCTTTTTCCAAATAATCTCTCCCACATAGATCTCATTAGCTTTAAAATATTTTAAAAATGTTTTCAAATCAAATCACGGTTACTTAAAGAGGAAAAATTGTAAAAAATTTGATGTATTTCCTCCCCTCCCTCTTATTTGTTTCTTCAGACTATGTGTGGCTGAGCCACAAGATAGGCAAGGTTCAGTTGTGCACATGAGAGTATTTTTCCAAATCTTTTAGTTCTAGAAAGGTTTGCAGTCTGCATGCAATATCCTGGCTCATGTGATTCATAGGCCCTTCTAATTCATTCTTGGAAGATGCTGTAGCTCATCAGGGGTTCCAGTGCACTGGTTAGATCATGCTTGCACACAGAGGAATAGCGTTTATTTTGTGAAGGAATACGTTTAACATAAATGTGTTTCCTTGTGGGAGTAGGTTGGTTGTTTCTGGGTTTTGTTTTGGTTTTGTTTGGTTTCCTGGGGTTTTTTTTGAAGTTGGGTTTTTTTTTCCCCGATTGTTTTCTTGCATGCATTTTGAAGTAGGTCAGCTGATACAATTTACACAAACTCCTGTTAGATGCAGAAGGAAAACTTAGTTTAGCCATATTTTTTTTATAAATTTACATACAATTCTGGTAACATTTTGTGAGAGATTCTTTTGACTAATCTCTTAAAAAGATCTGTCAAATGTCTCTTCACTACTTTTTCTAAGAATGTTCTGACATACCAAAGTCATTTTTTATGGATGGGCATTTGCTCTTCTGGCTAGTGGTTATCTTCTGTTTAGTTTCATGTGGCCTTTCCAAACTAAGCTAGAAAGTCTTAAAGCCTTTGTCAAGTACTATTGCAATGCAAATAGATGTTTGCATGGAACAGTTCCAAGTCTTGATTTTTTGTTGTTTTGAGAAGTATATTTGCAGAATACGACATTCATTATTTTTATAAAGAGTGAAGAACTTTCTAGCAGAAATGCGTAATAAAGCTCTGTGTACGCAGAAGAACTTTTGCTTTTTGTAGTCCGTATTGTTCAGGGTTTTCAGTGCTTTTACAGGTGTTTGAATACTGGTAGATTAGTTTTTCCTGGCTGAATTCCATGTCAAGAGTAAATTTCTGTACACATAGTTCAGCTCCCTTGTGTTAGTCAGTTACCTGAAGAAAAATAGACCTTCGAAAGGTTACTTCAAAGGTCGGGGAATTTCTGTACTTTTAGCTTATGACAGTGCATTAAAGAAGATCGGGTTATGGTGTGATATTTTTGCGTTTTAGTTAACTTGTGTTCCCGTGAATATACCTAATGGCAAAGATATTAGGTCATGCTAAATGACCTAAGCTGTTGTGTTATCAGTTCAAGTTTCAACCATTTCATTTAGTTGTGTTAATTATTGCTGTTCAGTGTCTTGCCTCAGCAGTTGAGTGTTTCCATTATTAAAATACATTGCCTCCAGTTTATACTTTCACTCTAAGAATATGTTTTAAGATTATTTGGAAGAGATGCTCAAAACTATTTTGAGGATAAGTTATTTTACAGAAATACCTTCTTAATTTCTGCCTTTTAATTTGACATACTGATCTACTATATTAAATTAGTAGGGCATATTTTGGGGATATAAAAACACTGTAGAATATTTATAGACTCTTGCAGATTTCATCTAAACGGATCCACAATGTGAGCTTTACATACTGCTTTTGCATTGAGTAAATAGGAGTTACACAGGTGTTACATATCCAAGACCTTGAATGGCAGCAGAAATGGCTAGGTTGAACTTCTGGCAGTCATTAGTGTATGTCAGTTTGAACCCCCTTCAGTTACCAAGAAGAAAACTGAACTGTCAGAGTGACAATGAAGGGAGGCAGGAAAACAAGAAATAATGATGCCTTTTAAAAAATACAGCAGTACTTTAATGTCAGTATTTCATAACAACAAAAATATTAGAGCAGTTGAGTGTTACTTGTTTAGTAACATCCCTTCCATATGACTGATAAATCCTAGAGCTCAGAGAATATCAAGCACTTATCCAAGATTCCACAAATTCCTGTCATTCGTCGATCTCAGGTGATATTCTGCTTGTAAATTTGGACACTGCAGTATAGAGCACACCTTACGGTGTAATTGCTGTCCAAGGGTGACTTGCTTAAGAATGGGTTAGGTCAGAGAAGGTCTAGCCCTATATCCATCAGTGACCAAAAGCAGGTGTCTAATGAAGATTCTAGGAACAGTGCACCTTCAGTGATACTCTACCAGAATACTCTCCAGCATCCAGTAACTTAAAGATTTGGGAATTCTTGAAGTAAAGATGATGTCTGCTCTCAAAATATTTTTGCATGAGTTCAGCTGTTCTAGCATTGAACCATAAATTTTTAGCACTATAACATGCAGTAACAAAACAGATTTCCCAACAGGCTCTTTGTTCTTCTACCTTTTTTCAGTTTGAGACTTTTGTACTGTAAGTCTACAAGCTGTATCATGAGATAGTTAGGAAACTTCTTACTGCAATACATGTTAAAGCCTAGTGAGTGTGTTCAGATGCTTTTAACGATGCCATTTATTTGGTATCTAGACTTTATAACAGAAATGTAATTTCCCTTGCTTTCCATAGCGGATATTTAGACAGAGACTGATTGAGGTGGCTGAGGCAGAGAAAAGCCGTTCCTCTAGAGAGCCTGAGAAAGAACAAGTGGAGTATTATGTTGGGATATTGTCATAGTTTAACCTGGCAGCCGGCACCTAGGCACTAGAGAGCTGCTCGCTCACCCCTCCCCTTTCCCCCTCATCAGGGTGGAGAGGAGCAGTGGACAAAAGGGGAAACTCCTGGGTAGTTTCATAGATAGTTTAATATGGCAACAAAGGAAATACTACTACTATTACTACTACTAATAATGAACATGCAAAACAATCTATATACGATACAATTTTTCTCAGCACCCAATGACCGATTCACAGCCAGTCCCCAAGCAGAGATCTTTCATGAAACTCCCCAAAAAGGCCACACTCATGGGAAAGTTCAAGCTCCTGGACAAGAGAGAATTCAAACTCCTGGAAAACCGAAAAGCTGATAGCTTTCTCCCCTCAGCCAACCCCCATTCCTAAACTGAGTGTGATGTTTATGGTACAGAATATTTCCATTGGCCAGCTTGGCTATCTGTCTGAGTATGCTACCTCCCAGCTCCTGCACACCTGCTCATTAGCTGAATGTGAGAAACTGGAGAGAGTCCTTGATTTTATAGCAACAACTGGAAACAATAGCATTCTTCTCCTACTAAATCCAGAACACAGCAGCCACTGGGATGAGAATGAACTCTGTCCCAGCCAAAACCAGGACAGTTATCGAGGAGATGATAAAGTTTCAGATCAAGAAGGAGCAAGAGCAGAGTCTTTAAATAATTTACATTGTCAAGTCCAACGTGTCTTTTGATTATAATTACGTGAGATTGGTTTATGTCTAAGGAAACAAGAGTTCAGAAGCTTGATTGGCTTATATTGCGGTTGTAGTTTGACACAGGTATGGCACTGCTACCCAGGAGGTCCCATTCTAGGTAACTTTTTGTGGCAGCTCACTATTAAACTGGCTTGGTTAAATTGTAAAAGATAACTGATAGCTGCATAGTCATTCTGAATGTGTATCTATGAAGAATTTTACAATTTGGGGGTAAAATATATAAAGTAGCTGGGATCCCAGTGCCTGTGAATTCTACTTAAGTGACTCCATCTGTTTTTTTCAGCCTAGTAATTTAAGATTAGGATGACATGCGTAGTGGCCCATCCTCTTTCAGTTGTGTATCCAAGTTTTTCACTCAACAGTCTTGCAGAGCTTAGTTATGTTAAATCTTATAGTCAGAAGTGTTAATTTTAAATAATTGCAAAGCTTCTCTAAAAGACCTGTTAGGCATCTTTTGATCCCAGTAACTACTGAATAGGGAGAGAGGGTGTTAGCTGGCTGAGGATGTACCTGTTCACTTTTTACAAGAGAAGACGTTTCTGAGAAAAGTGTTGGCTGTTTTTTGCGTACAGCAGAGAATTTATTCAAGTTTTACTGCACTGTAACTTTTGTGGAGTGCTTTAAGTCAGTTGAAAGAAAACAGAATAGTATAAAGATAAAACCAAAAGATCTGTTATACAGCATCTGTATCTCCACAGTTGTTCTTTTTGGGGTATTTTTTTTGTGTGTAGTTTGTTTGTTTGTTGTAGTGCTTAGTAAAAGGCTATTAGTAGCTGTGCTTCTGTTAGAGTTGAGCTATCAAATGAAAGTGGCAAATATGTTGGAGTGATCACAAAACTGTGTGAAACTGGTAGGAGAAATGAAGGGCCCTACACTCTATGTAAAAGAAAGGCTTTAGTAACCAGGTAATACAAACACTTATTTACATTGTTACAGTGCATTAAGCTGTCCTGTTAGTGTAGCGAACTGAAAGTTTAAATGTTATATAGATCAATCAAAAGTATCTCTCAAATGAGATGTATCTGTGATCTTATTCTCTCTTGCCCATTTCTTGCTTCTCCCCTCTCTCCCCGACCCTGCAGTCCTTAGATGACCTTTCAAACGTCCCTTCTGATGACACAGTTCAACTCCACGCATACATCTCAGATACCGGTAAGTAAATCTGTTAGGATGGCTGCTTACTTGTTGTCCACCATTTATTTGGGGTTTTTTAATAATGCAGGCCCTTGAAATCCTAATCCTTTCATCTTTTTTTTTTAACCTCATAAAACATTTGAATTCATGTTTCTTATGAAGTCCTTGTAGTGGATATCCTTACAGAATTGGTGCTGTAGGTCGTAAACTATATATCTGTACTTAAAATGTGATTTAATTTTTGGTTTATCATGTTATTATTTTTCCTATCTTTGGAAATAATTAATTAATATTTATATCGAATAGTGTTTATCTTAACAGTTATTTAAAGAACAAATTCTGAAAGGCGTTTCTTTCTTTTTTTTTCTTCCCCTAGTCACACAGTTCGAATTCTTGACTGTTTACTTCTCTCACTATAATATTGTCCCCTATTTTTTGTGCTTCCTTATTGACTTAGCTTAATTTAAGGTAGTGACTTCAGTCTTTACAGTGGTGGCATTTTTGGTTATCTTTTGAAAAAGTTGCTTAATAATAAATTTAAAATTTGTGTTATGTGGAAGTAAATAACAAAAACTCGGATATTATTTGCAAAAATTCTAGTTGGATGAGATTGCACTGGGTAATTAAATTGTGAATTGATTTTCAGATACTTTTTTTTTTGGTAGATTTTACTGTACAATAGATTTTTAAATCTATGCATTTATATAGCAGACACGTGAGCTATGAGCAAGAATTCAATTGCTTGACGTTATAATTAACCTGTGTTACTCCAGCCCAGTGTGAGAGCATGGCGCAATCCAAGTCTTGCGTAGTCAGTCCTCGGAGAAGGGGAAAAATCATTTAGAAGTTGAGATTCACAGTTCTGCTTTTTCATTAAAATACCATGTGATACTCTTTTCTGAATTTAACTTGGAACTTTCATTGTTTTGATCTAAGAAAAATGGTAAACTTAGAACCACACAAGTTATGTTAAATTTAGTATCTTGATGGCAGCGTGTATTGGTAACTATCAACTTGACTCTGTGAATCCATAATATTGTAGTTGAACCAGGGGAGATATGTACAGGTTCATATTGTAAGATAGGATTAAACTGCACGTCATCTTTGTCTTTGCCTCATGTTTTAACAAGAAGTAAAAGTCCTTGCTTTCTGGACACTACAGGCAGTACGTGCATCTTGCATCTCTGTGCAGGCTCCTTTTCTCTGCCGATTACTACCTTTTACTGTGCTTGTGGGGTGTATACAAGATCATCTCCATAATGTTTGAGGATTCACCTTATCTTGTGTTGAAGAATAAATGCTGATTAGGAGGCTATGACAGAATCATAGAATCATAGGTTCGAAAAGATCTCTAAGATCACGAAGTCCAACTGTCATCCCAACACCACGATGCCTACTAAACCGTATTCCGAAGTGCAATATCTACACGTTCTTTGAACACCTCCAGGGATGGTGACTCCACCACTTCCCTGGGCAGCCTGTTCTAATGCCTGACCACTCTTTCAGTGGAGCAATTTTTCCTAATATCCAATCTAAACCTCCACTGACACAACTTGAGGCCATTGCATCTCATCCTGTCGCTAGTTACCTGGGAGAGGAGACCAACACCCACCTCACTACAACCTCCTTTCAGGTAGTTGTAGAGCCTCCTCTTCTCCAGACTAAACAGCCCCAGTTCCCTCAGCTACTCCTCATAAGACTTGTTCTCTAGACCCCTTACCAGCCTTGTTGCTCTTCTCTGGACACCTTCCAGCACCTCGATGTCCTCCTTGTAGTGAGGGGCCCAAAACTGAACACAGTACTCGAGGTGCAGCCTCACCAGTGTCGAGTACAGTGGCACAATCACCTCCCTACTCAGCTGGCCACAGTATTGCTGATACAAGTCAGAATGCCGTTGGCCTTCTTGGCCACCTGGTCACGCTGCTGGCTCATGTTCAGCTGGCTGTCGACCAACACCTCAAGGTCCTTTTTGCGCCGGGCAGCTTTCCAGCCACTCCTCCCCAAGCCTGTAGCGTTGCATGGGATTGTTGTGACCAAAGTTCAGGACCCGGCATTTGGCCTTGTTGAAACTCTTACAGTTGGCCTCGGCCCATGAATCCAGTCTGTCCAGATTCCTCTGCAGAGCCTTCCTACCCTCGAGCGGATCAACACTCCCACCCAACTTGGTGTCGTCTGCAAACTTACTGAGGGAGCACTCAATCCCGTCATCCAGATCATTGATAAAAGATGTTAAACAAGACCAGACCAAGGAGGTGGCAGGGACAACTTCTTTCTTTTTCTGCCACTGCCGTCCTGAAGTGGTTCTCCTGAAGGTGCAGCTTAGCAGCACCCCTGAAATGTGGTCTGGTGTCTGCACGGCAGAGCGGTCAGTGCGAGTTTAGAGGATAGAGCTTGCTCAGCACCCGTGAGGCCAGGGTTTCCTGGCTCCATTCTCTGGACAGTCTTTTGGCAGCATCCCGACTGCTCACTCTTTTCTCTTGGGGTTCATCATTCTTCTTGTAGAGGGTAGATGGCAAAGAAGAGATGCTCCAAAGGATGCCAAAAGGTAGATGGCAAAGAAAAGATGCTCCATGCCCACCGTGCACATCACTGCTGAGTAATTCTTACGTTGTCAGCAGCTACGCCTATCTTAGAGGTGCTCCCTGGCTTAGAGCTCTTCAATATACTTGAGAGAACTCAAGGCTGTGAAAGTACAGCAGAGGTAGGAGCTGATGATTTGTCAGGAAAAGTGTATTTTATGGAGCATGGGCACATTGAGAAGTTCATGGAAATTGACTAGAAAGTATTTGCATCTAACCCCTGGAAAATTGTGGTTAATGGGTATTGTTTTAATACTTAGAGATACACATGTTACCAACTTAAACAGTGTGCCGTGTAAACAGTATTGGTTCTAGGTCATTCTGTAGATAAAATGGAAGTTCTTGAAACAAACTCCATACTGAGAGGAGTTCTGTGATGGAGGAATATCCAAGAGAACTTTAATACTCAGTGGAGAACAAAAACACGTTTACTTCTATTTAAGATAACTGTGTCTGTTCTTTCCACTTATAAATTGACTTTTCCATGAAGCACGTGCATGTGTATGTACACACACGTACAGAATACATACATGTGTGTATAGAGAGTTTCTGTTGACTTAAATAGTGTGGGGAGATTTTTTTATCTTTTTTTTAATATTTTTTATCTATGGTTAATAACAAACTACTGATATTAATAACAAAACTGCGTACAGCTTGCTAGCACTGTGTCTTGTATTTACAGATCTTTTTGATGGACAGACTTTTGCAATATGATTAGAGAGTACATTACAGACTGGATTTTCTTCTGATTTCACAGTTGTCTTTCACCTGTATCTTGAGTTCTTTAGGATAAAATTATTTTTTAAAAGATCTATCCACTATTCTTTAAAGTTAAAACCTTTTCTATTCTTCGTTTATGTTTTGCATGTCAGTGTATCTTGTCTAACTTTAAGGCTGCTTAGTTTGTGTAGTTATTTTCTGGAAGGTATCACCTATATAGTGTTTTGGATAAAGGAATGGCTTACTCTTCTGCTTGCATGTCCATTTTTGTCTCTCAAGTCTGTCATTCCAGACATTTCTTCACTTCACGTTTGTGTCCTTTCGTCTTCCTTCTTTCTGTTTGTTCCTTTTTTTATTTTTGTTTTTAAACTACTAGTCTATGCTGACTATGACCCATATGCTGTGGCAGGAGTGTGTAATGACCACGGCAAGACATACGCACTGTACGCTATCACAGTCCATCGGCGAAATCCAAACAGCGAAGAGACATGGAAGACATATCGACGCTACAGTGACTTCCATGACTTTCACATGAGGATCACTGAGCAGGTAGTTAATCTCACAAAAATCTGTTAAGGTTTCTTGGACAGGTGCTTTTTCTTTGTGATGGTACAGCATGAGTATTGGCTTTCTCAAAATAACTTAAGATGTGGAATTATAGTACTACATTATTCTCCAGTAAAGTGTACTCTTTTTACTGTTTATATGATATTATTTGTTCTGAGCAGTTTACAGGTGCGTGTTCATATGGTTTAGTACCTGATGGTTAGGTAATTGCTCTTAACAAAAGCAAAAGGAACTTAGAAAGCTTTTGCCCCCACCCTCCCTTTGCTTTGGTCTCGAACAGTGGCATATTTCATTTGTTATATTCGTTACAGAGATCAAGAAATAAAAACTGAGCTTGGGAAATAGGTATTTAGGTTTTAAGTGAAACCTTAAGGATTGGTGGGGTCTCAAAAGGGACAGCTGTCGGCAGTTTGGTGTACTGCTAGACAATCTGCTTTTTATTGCTGAACTTGTATCCTCAGCCTCTTAACCCTCCTCAGCCTCTTAACCCTCCTAAAATGAAAGAAGAAAAAATAGAGATTTGTAATTCACCAGCTGGTATAAAGTAGAACCTGCTGACATGTAAAAGTGTCAAAAATGCAGTTTTTTAAAAAGTATTTCACCCTCCTCTTTTAACCAAGCCTTTGGAGAACTCAGAATTGGCTGCATAACCTTTGAACTAGTCAGAAGTGTTGGATTATATCTGTTTACTTTGTTATTAATTGGGAGATGTATAGAACAAATTCTGTACAGGTAGGTTAGCATTGTAAAGTCACAACAGCAATAAAAATGGAAAAGGCTTTATTTAAAAAAATCAAATATTGTCTTGAATATTTGTATTAATTATAAACAGTGACTTTCCTTTGAACTTCTTATTATCTTAGTGTGCTGTCAATAAATTTGCAATACCAATTTTTGAACTCCTCTTCAAATAGATTGTTGTTGGTTTTTTTTTTTTTTTAAATCACTGTTTTGAAGAATCCCAGACCTGTTGAAACCGGTGTGAGTTCCCTGATCTTACAGTGAGTTGATGCTCTGCTGGTATGGGGCAGTCATTTAAGACTGACCTAACAGTAAATGACTAGAAAAAAATGGCAGAAGCAAAAATTTTCAAAGTATGAAAGCTCAGAAATTTCTTGTTGCTAAATCTGAGTTCTTTGAATTTACAGAAGATGGAACCATTGCCCTAGAACACTAAGATTGCAGAGAGTAAAGAAATTCCTGTGCTGCGTTGTAGCATCTCAGAAGCTCACAACAATATTGCTTTGTGTTGATAATGAAATTCGTATTCCTACTGAATTTATGGGCACAGGAATGTCACTGATACACTGACCACCCTTCTTGCGTGCTTGTCTAAGACATTTTTGTTGACATGTTAAGTTGAAGGTTAGAATCTTTTACTTAAAATTAATAGGAAGGGAAGGGATTATTTTTTATGTTTTTCAAAGAAAATAGGCACTTGATCCAAAACGGAATTGTAGTTAGCTGTGTATAGTATTTGTATGAGCTTTTTTCCTTAAAGCAGTGAATAGAGTCACACTGATTTCTTTACTCAGTACTGTAATAAATATAATTTGAAGTAGATACCTGTATTTAAAATACAGACTGTTCTTTGCTTACATCGCTTCTGTTTAGGTACAAGTATCCAGATAAAAAATAGACCATCTTCTGTTCGGTAATTTCCCCACATGACCTGTTTGTTGTTTCTTAAAGCCTAGATACAATACCTTTCGCTCGTTACTGCATTCAGAATATTATTAATTGTTTACATGAAGTCTGGATTCTATATGTGGTTAATCCTGATTCTTCAGTTTTATTCTTGTCACTTTTTAGTTTTTGTGCATTGTAGCAAATATGTTCAACCTTCTTAAGTGTTAGGGCCTCTTCTTTCCCTGCTGCTTTCCTGGAACACCTGTTCTTCTTGTAGAACTGGAACAGTAGAAGACATATCAGCCAGCGTCAATCACTGTCATTACCTGGAGAAAAGGCACAAGAGATGGCATATCAAGCATGGTATAATAACCTATGTGTAAACTTGGTGCTGCCATCCACTCCAGGGATAAAACCTTAATCATTTCGTTAGTAGGTTTGAGCAGGAGAGGAAAGGGAAGATGTTTTGAAAAGATTTGCAAGTTCTCTTGATGTAGTCTTATAACCCTACTAACTTTTGCTCAAATAATAATGATAAATCTTGAGCCTAAACCTTTGTTGAGCAGGTGTGATGACAGGAAGAATTTGCACGCTAGACTAGTCTGTATTTCAAAAGTGAGTGTCAAGTGTGTGTTTAAAATTAAAATTAAATTTTCCCCGTGACAGTCTCACGAGAATTTTCGTGCATTTGTTCTTGATGGCCTACCTTTCATTTTAGCTCCTTCGAGGAATCTGAGTTGTGGGCCTGATGCAGAAATTATTTGCCAGATGTTACATGGTAGATAAGAATAGCTGAATATAATGACCTCTGTAATTTCTGAGCTTATATGGTGATTTGAAACTCTTTTGAAAACAGAATTAAAAAATACTCTAATTTTTCCAGTTTGAAAACCTTGCAAATATACTGAAACTTCCTGGCAAAAAGACATTTAACAATATGGACAGAGAGTTTTTGGAAAAGAGGAAAAAAGATTTAAATGCATATTTGCAGGTAAGCTGTTACATGTTTTTGGTTGTGTTCTTGGTTGGAATTCTTTTTTCTGAGGTAGAAAATTTGCTAGCATGCTTTTTTTTTGTTTGGTTTTTTTTGGGGGGGGGGGGTTTGTTTGTTTGTTTTTTTAAAAA
>Ga0065711_1000646_pt1 | contig 58929 bp, 26 predicted proteins | sample Hoacrofraction12_FD_59098 | JGI IMG/M metagenome (GOLD analysis project Ga0065711, IMG submission 59098) | Hoatzin crop microbial communities from Cojedes, Venezuela - Epithelial fraction 12 v2 (version 2) | ecosystem: Host-associated > Birds > Digestive system > Esophagus > Crop | place... | reverse complement strand
TTCTTTCTTTCTTTCTTTCTTTCTTTCTTTCTCTCTTTCTTTCTTTCTTTCTTTCTTTCTTTCTTTCTTTCTTTCTTTCTTTCTTTCTTTCTTTCTTTCTTTCTTTCTTTCTTTCTTTCTTTCTTTCTTTTCTCTGTACCACTTGGAAGGGAGAATAACACGTTTTTCTCAAAGAAAAGGTGCAGAAGTGGAACCTTGTGTGCTGGGTCACGCAACAAGGTCATAGCTTGAAAGGCATGAACAGGGTAACCTTACATTCTGATGAGAAATCTAGTACAAAAAAGAATCCTGGAAATTTTTACTGAGATACTCTTTCTGAATAGCTTTTTTTCCAAGTCTCTTCCTGCCTGGATATGTTGCAGCATCTATGCACACACATATCTCATTTTCTGAGGTGCTGCTTTTTAAAGCCACTGTAATATGCATGGTTTCTGTACCTATTCCTTCAGAGAAATAAACAGCATTTTTTTAAAACCTTCGCCCCTCAAAAACCCCAGACTTGGGGATGGCATTCTCACCCTGTGTTTGGTTGCCTTGTAGCTGGAGAACTCGATGTAGGGAATTTGCTGGTGTATGTTCAGTGCCCTCCACAACTTGAAAATGTTAAAAGTCGCTTGAACATAGTGAAGCAGTAGGAATAGTATAAAGTGGTAGGTTTTGGATGAGAATTATTTAGTGATAATCTGCTCTGCCTTTAATTTTTTTTTTCTCTCCATATTTCCAAATTTCCAGTTAAGTTTTGCTGGGAATAATTTTTAATATGACTAGTACTAGTAATAATTCTCAAAGTATTTTGACAGAAAATCTCCAGTCACATCTATTGAATTATTTTTGATCACATATGTCTCATATAGCTCTTTCAAGTCATACAAAACTCTTCTGCTGCTGCCGCACAGGACTCCTCATTCTCTGAGCAAATAAAGGTGTTCTTATGCTACAAGAGGTGTGAAGTAACTACTCAAACTCTCCTAGCTATGCCATTAATGATTTTAGGCTTCGGGGAGAGCAATAATGCAACAGCTAGCCTGTTTGAAGTAATTCCCATCTGAGCATATCTACCTCAAGATATGCACTCCAGAGAATGTTTTAAACCACTAATGGTTTCAAGGTTTGAAACTTTGGTAAAGTTATATATATATGCAGCAAAAGACCCAGAGGAACTTCTACCTCAGTAATAGCTTCTTCTGGGTCTTCCAGCATGCACCAAACATCAAAATATGCTCAGTGGGTATATCTCATTTCCCTCTGGGGATGTTTCACAGTGATGGAAGTAGTATTCCTTCTCTATTCTACACTCAGAAGCATCCAAGTAGGAAGTAGTTAGGAGGATGCTCTCAAGAAACAGTGTCCAAGGGAAATGAAGAGAAATGACCTGGCTTTCAGAGGCGCTAAGCGCTCACATCCTGAGTTAGGATACAAATTAGGATCTATTTTCCGTCACATGAAAAAGTTAGCACAGGAAGAAGTGCTTTTTAATGCACACAAGACAGACAATGTACATTGTAGGAAATAATATGTCCTTTTGGAATACAGCTGACTAAAATGAAGCAGAATATGAAATATTTATTCAGAATTTTTGATCTTTGTTGTTGATAATCCTGGGTACTTCTGTGAGATCTTCTTACTGCCACAATAAAGAATAAAGTAGTCTATAGTAGCATTAAGGTAGTTTTTGTTGTGGGGTTGGGGTTTTTTTTTTAACATGAAACGCAAATAGATGATGAAGACTGACTACAAGAAAATCATTGTCTTTACTACAAGTGGCTGATCTAAAGAAGTTGCTCATACACTAAATTTAACATTCACAGCCAGGTGCAATGCTTCCCTCTCTTTACATGAGAAAGAGAATGCTATGTATAGACTGGCAGGAGATGAGGTCTCTAGATGAAAATGAAATGTTGACAGCGTGGTATGCAGATCCCTGTAGCATGAACCTGAGCTGCTTGGCTGACTTAGTAGTAGGAATTTTGTGCTTGTGAGCAACTCATGTCAAGTTGACATCGTATCAGGTTTTGCGTTCTGTTTGGATGTGATCAGTCATAAATGCAGGGGTTAGGGGTTTTGTGATAAAGTATTTCTGCTTTCTGTTTAGCTAGCAAAAGTTGACCAATTGGCAGCTGCAGAGGTATTATAATAAAAAAGTTTATTTCATTCTATTTGTCTTCCTTGTTCAGCAACATATTTAAAGAAGTTCTTGCACTCACTGTGTAGAATAGTGACAATAGAAACCACTTGGAAAAATCCTTCCTCACATACTACTTTTCAAAGACCTACTGAAGGTCAAAAACTTTATCATGTAGTTTTCTTTCTCGTGAACAAGTTCTATATTGTTTTTATCCTTTCCATAGTGAAAAAAATATCCATTTACCATCTACCTAGTTAAGCCGTGTTAATGAAAACTCTCTTAGCCAAATATCTTCCAAAAGACTATCGCAGATAAGGTGAGCCCAAATGTTTCGAGGTAATGTTTTAGTCAATAGAATCCTTCCTTCTAAAATGCACCCACAAAGGCTGTTTTCTTCTTCTTCTAACAGTCACCACCATGACAAGAATCATCGCTTGCCAGGACTACTCTCTTCTTGTGGAAGCTCACTGTTAGAAGAGTGAGAAAGCTTATATACCATACATAGAGAGCTAGGGCACTTTCCATACCACTGGCTTTTGAAACGTGCAGCACTAACTGCTTCCTTGCAGGTGTCACCCTGTGGCCATAGCATTACAGGTGAGATCCTCTGGAGCCTACTGCAAGGTGTACATGTGGCCCTGCATGCCTCATTCCTCAGGAAAGCAGTTCAAAGGCTTAAAATAATCCCTTGTGGTTTCCCACCATAAAAACTGATATGTAGGGTGGTGAAACACTGGCACAAGTTTTCCAGAGAGGTGGTAGATGCCCCATCCCTGGAAACATTCCAGGCCAGGTTGGACAGGGCTCTGAGCAACCTGATCTAGTTGAAGATGTCCATACTTGTTGCAGGGGAGTTGGACTAGATGACCTTTAAAGGTCCCTTCCAACCCCAACTATTCTATGTTTCTATGATTCTATGATATTTTGCTCGGTCCAGCCTGGCTGTAAGATGTTTCCATGTACAAGATGTTCCTGTCTGCTGGCAGTCATTAGCAGCTGAAGCAGTTCCTTGAGATCATTGGCAACAAGAAGAAAATAGTGGCAGCTCATAGTTTTGCTGGTGACAGGTACTAAGATCAAGCTCCACAAGAGAGCACTTGGAATGAGTGCTGGAGAAAAGGGTTAAGTCACTTTTTTGAGCAGAATACCTGTTTTCTGTATGTAGCACCTACATTTCCAAGTTCTTTTTCCACTAAATCAACACAATTAGCATTGAAAGCATAAGATAAGCAGCTGGCGTCCAGAAGGAAATCAGTTAGGTCTCCGTAAGGAATGGCTGTTTTGGAAAAATGCCTGCCTGCTTTTACTACAGGGTTTGTAGTTCTGGTGTGGGTTTGTTTTTTTGTGTTTTTGTTTTGGTTTTTTTTTTCAAAAAAGAGAAGATGATATGTTTTCACGCATCTTTTAACTTCTATAATGCATAAACTGCACTGCACTTGAGAACATTAAAACTGCATCTGTTTGAGCATCTGCATAAAAAGTCAGTATTCAATGCACATCAAAACAGAAATATTATGAAGCTCTCAAATGTTTCTAAACTGAAAACTCGACAGGCCATTATAGTAAATTTAGGCCAACTATAATCTGATGCTTTCTGTCTGTAGTATCTGTAATATTCTATTTATGTAATGGAGCTTCCAAGAAAACCTTAAAAACCTGGGTAGCTTCACTAAATAAAAATCTTAGGCACAGTATATTGTGAAGCCTATCTTCTGTCTTGTTGATTCAGGGATCAAATATGGGATTCCAGAATCTCTCAGATCTGGGGTATCAAGTGTGTTTATTTCATTCTTTATGAGGGTTAGTGAGGCTCTATCGATATTGCTGATTCCACTAACCCCCAGGGAATTATTTCTCAGACCAATTTTCTCTGAAAAGGCAAAATAGTTCACTTACAGAAAAACATTTTCTTTATTTTGAGGGACCAAGTGGATGCTGACAGGAAAAGTTAAAAGCACATTCTCAAAGATTACATTTTCTGTATTATAATGAAGAGTTTTACCTGGAGACGAATGATCTTCTCTGTCTCTAATTTGTATTTAAGGCTGCTACGTACTTTAGTCTGGTAATTGGCTTTACTCAGTTAATAAAAACATAAAATGACCTATGTTTTCTTAATGTAAAAGAGCAATATGGCAGTGTCCTTTTGAAAAGTCTGAGTGCTGCAAAATGTGAGAATACAGATGTTGTCACTTAAATCACATTTGAATTCTACTTAGGAACAGGGTTTACAAGCAAATAATGCATTCCTTCAGTAGTTAGCACTTCAAGCTAAGAGATGCTGATCACTCACAGAGTAATTAGATTTGCTAACATAAAAATGGGTTGAAGTACTGGCCTTGATAAGAGATTTGTAAGTTACCTTTTTTTCCATATTGAAATTTTTTATGGAGAGGGATTTTTCCAAGCTGACCTTCACAATCGTATTTCAGCTATGTATTGATCTGAGAGCTGAAGATGAGCTAGCACGTTAGAAGTGATGTTCAGCTTGGAAGTGTTTATCCTTGTCTCAGAAAAAAAAAGAAGAAAAGAAAAGAAGAAAAGCATCACCAGGCAAGCCTGAATTATATTTGTCTTACTGTCGGAGAGTTAAATGATGACCTCTGTGTAAAGTCTGAATAAACAAGCTTTAAGAGGGGTTGTTCCAGGATTTCAAGGGATTGAAAAAAATCCCCTTATGGGCAGCAGAATGCTTGGGATATAATTCATCTTAACAACTTTTACTGTCCGAAAACTAAACGTCTAGTTAAGCAAGTTAACTTGGCTCCCTACATAGTTAATGGAGAGAAAGTGGTTTCTTCACTTCTCTAAATAGGCGTTTAAAATAGATGGGTCAAATCATCCCCTGGAGTTTCTGCACTCACGTCATTAATTAGAGAGAAATTCATCAGCTCTAATGTCTAAAGGTTAGATTTCAAAGTCTTAGTTCAACTCCGTGTATCAAACGGGAAAAACAGCATTTCCAAAGAGTCATCCATCTTCCTCTAAAATAGGCATTTCTGACAAGGCAAATGAATCTATGAAAGGAGCCTAGGGTGACAGACATCTACGAAAGATGACAGATTAGACTAGATATAGTTAAAATTGAATGAGATTAATTTCTGGTTACTTGGACAGCAAGTTAGCCACAATAACTGCAGATCATGTGCTTCTGATCTCCCAGGAAAGTAGGGCTACGAATCCATCATGTTACAGATGTGCTGCTGATCTCCCTGCCTTTTCTTCTGATTTTGTGTGTTACGAGCAGAGCTATATGGTATTTCAAAGTATGTTTGAGAAGTGAGTGCCTCTGCAGGATATCTCTGCATCAGAGCCTGCTGCACAGAGGAGACTCTTGAGTGCTGTGACTTTGGAGGCTTTCCACAGATATTCTGCAGGATTAGGTGTCTGAAGGACATGGGGCTGTTGTTTGCAAAGAGACTTTGTAAAAGAAAATACATTTCCCAAGTGCCAAGGGATGTAACTTCAGATTATTTTCCAGGCAAAAGCAAGGATTAGATCTAATGAACTGGATCACTCAAGATATACACGTTTCCTCTTAGTAGCAAATGATGTTGTCCTGCGTAATATTCTTTGTACTTCTCTACTATCCAGTGGTTTCCTTGCAACCTACACTTAAAAACAAGCCTACTTTTAGCAGCACTCTGGATTTCTGTACTACTTTTTTGGGGGAAAATCCTCAGCTGTCTACTATCAATGAGTCATTGCTGCCTAGTTTGACTGCAAGCCTATTTCTCTAGGCTTTGGTTTCATGAGTAAATTACTGCAGTCTGAAGTAGAATGCAGATGTGCAGGGTGCCAGCTACTGTATTGTAATTGCCTGTGCGCATGTGCTGGTACTCCAACAGTTCTGAGAGCAGTTAAACACTACTTATTTTGCCCATATTGTCAGTATTGTTAAGCAAACCATCTACCTACCCTTTCTCACTAAGGCAACTAATAAGTAGGTTATCCTTGAAAGTAATTCTGGTGATCATAAAAGCATATTTTATCAGCTTTAATCTATAGCTCTATTCAGTCCTGGATTTGATCTTTTTGTTTTCAGCCTCCATGCATCTCCTTCCATGAAAGTATCATCATCCCTCTTGGCACTATTCTAGTTAAAGCCCAAAATAAGGAAGGAACAGACACTAGAAGTTTAGCTATTCCTCTGAATTAAAAAAAAAAAAAAAATTTTCTCAAAAGCACAAGGTGAGCCAAAATGCTTAAAGATTGTAAAAATTTGATAGAATTACGTGGTTTTTATTTACCTGGTTGTTTTTGCTTTAGAAAGGTTCATACTCTCTTCTGTTCCTTAGAATGCATGAGGATGAGTACTTGCTTCTTTCTTTCCAGTGTGAAAATTATCTCCAAATTACCCTAAAGAACACATCAGGACATGACACTTCCAGAAAAAAAAAAATGCAGTGTTAACAGTAAGCCTTAATTCAATGTGGTTGGTACTACTAAGCATTAATCTTTTTTAGAGAATCTTCAATGAAGCATGTGCGTATTAGATTTCCTTCCTTTGCTTGTACCCTGGTTGCTAAGGAGAGGGAACGTTAAACATGAGATACATGCCTGATTAGCACCACAGACGTAGGCAGCAGGAAGATCAGACTGAGAAGTGCACAGAACTCTCTGAGAGGCAGGAGAATTCCTTCTTTATTATACTGAAGTGACGAGAGATTTCAAGTTCTAAACATCACATATGGGATATTTATAATATAAGATTTCTCAGGCGGTTTCTGTTTCTTTGACAATATTTGTCCCTTTTTTGTGCTATTCCTAATGATCCAATGTTCCTACCTGTCTCCAGCTTTCGGGCTTACCATTTGAGTTATCTGACTTTTGCCTGAATGACAATCTGTCCCTGACTGAGACATCATCTCTTGGCCCATCAAATGGATGTTAAACTTCAGCATATCATAGGGGAAAGTATAAGGCATAATTAGGTATAATTGTGTCATAATGGGGAATTACAGTAGAGACCACTGGAACAGTGGTCACTGTTGCCATGTACTCTGGTGAAAAAGAACGAAGAAGGAAAAGAACTGACATACTGGAAAACGAATAACGGGAGTGATGACTTCTTTGAAAAAATAAGCTAAGATGTAGCATGTAGTGTAGGTTTACAGGGGTGGCATCACAGTGCTTAGGAAACAGCTCATGAACCTCGGGAGAGATTTGTGTCCGTGTTGATACATTTGGGTATGCTTATTCCAGTGGCTTCGCTGTTGCAGTTCTGGGTACTTCTTTGTCGTAGGCAGGTGTGTTGGAGAAGGAGGATAGAGAAAAGGGAAGAGGAAGAAGGAAATCCAGGAGAAATGTAAGGAAGTACTTATCTGTTATCTGGTGGAAAGAAACTGAAGGCAGCATTCACATCTCCCAGAGGCAATTTGAAAGTCAGGTGTGAGTTTTACACTATCTATAGCAAATTTATCCAGATCAAGCAAATTTCACAAGAAACTAGGTGAACCACCGTCTACACAGAGATAAAGAAATGCTTGGAACAACACTGTATTGTGGTTGTATGATTTCTAGAAAAGAAAAAAAGCAACATAAATATAACTATAGCTGAAAAATAGTAGATTGCATTATGAAACTTTCAAAGCAACACTGTACAGTTGATTGACATAAATAGTAAGGGCAGCATTGAGTATTATAGTGCTGTACATAGCACAGAGAATGGAGTTCATATTTTAAAGAGCAGCTGGAATGAGCCTTGAATGGAGAAATGGAGTGATATCAGAACTGAAGAAAAACTTAAATGTTATGTGCTTAAATCTTAAAATTTACATGTTATCCTTTTATTTAAACACTAGGGTCTGAGCAGAAACAGGACCTCTGCTCCTGAGTTCAGAGGAGAAGGAGGATTAACCACAGGGTGTTTTTCTGATTCTGGGAAAATATTGCAGAATGCAGAATGTTCAGAAATATTATGTTCCAAGTAAGTTTTCTTTGTAAGCATTGAATAAATAAATTAAAGAGAACTCCATGGTCTGGTTTTGAAGATAAGCTTGATTCTGAACCAGCCATAAACAAATGTTGCCATTTGAAATCTGTGAACACAGCATATGAAATTATTAACTTGTGTTACAGGAGCATTTATGGCTTCTTGTTCAGTAACTCTGAAATCTAACAATACATGCTCCAATAGTTTAACACTGATCACTTGTAACACAAGCAGTTTAGTATCTTGGGCAAAAATGATACTAAAAACCCCTTAAACTGACCTCTCAGATGCAAGCAAGCATGTGAACTCGAGTTGCCTTATCTCCAGTTCGCTGTCTTCGCAAAAGCAGACAGTCAGCTACTGTTCGCTAAACATGATAGGGAAATAGGGCAGAAATTGCTGTGATATTACTCCATTTTTGAACCCCTGTGGTCCCTTTGCTATCAACGATGCTACATCACTAGACAGGTGGACTGACATAGGGCAGATTTAAGGCCTGCAGGATTCAATTGTACTTTGGAGATGTTATTTCCTGATTTTAGCTTTGATTTCTCTTGTGCCAAGAGCAGAAGATGCACGTATTTTGTGAATGGAACAGATTAGAAAAGAACATGCCAGCCCACTGTATCAGTCACAATAAAAAAATCAATACACTCTAGAAAGTCTATACTTTATTTTGACTGTCTGTAAATATAGGTAATATATGACTGCAGTATAAAAAGCCAAAAGGAATGTCAGATTTTATAATTCAATTTCAGACAAACAAAGCCTGCTTCTGAACGTATTTGGAGCTGTAGCAGAAACAGCAATTATGGCACAGAATCACCCTAAGAATGCTACTTAAACCCATGGGATTTGTGAAGTAATTTAGCTTCTGGTTTTCATGAGGTACAACACGGTAACAAACTTGAACATACCGACACACCTTATCTATAGAAAGAGCCTTTGTGTGGGTTAGTCACTACCTGCAAAAAGACTTAACTGAGTTGTGACAGTCCAGGAATGATGTGTGTATTCTGTTGAATCACTGAATAGACATGAAAGAATATCAGGCTACTAGGATGACAGCATCCTACATGAAGCAATTTTTTCCTTCCCATCTATAGGCAATATAGTCTGGAGTATGGAAAACAGAGGTAGATAACAGTGCACAGTCTTAAAAACAAAATTCCTCCTCCTTCTCTCCACTCCCCATGAAAAAAATAAGAGAGAAAAGGTGTGAAGAAGAGTAACTTAGAGAAGAGAAATTCAAAGTTCGCTTCAAAAGGACAAGCAAAGCATATGCAAAAGAGTCGTGATTGTATAGAAGAGAAACAAGGTTAAATTAAGGACTTTGCTAGATGTGGAGAAAGGGAGAGAAACTCAACAATTCAGAAGGAAAGCCATATCTAGAAAAAAGGGCAACCTAAACTTCTCAGATGTCTGTGAATTGTAGTAAAGCTAAAATAGGAAAACAGTGAGGTTTAGATATTTAGAATTTACCTACTTGTGTAGACTGTGTTAGTTTAAATGGAGAACTCATGACTTTGTGTTTGTTTGCTTTCTTTATTGCCTGGTGTTGAAGAAGCAAATGGTAAACCCAGAGGTTTGAACTCTGGGAAAAGGCAAACTAAAGCTACTGTAGAAGTGGCAGTGGATGGTGCTGGTCAGGGAAATTGCGTGATCTCATTGCTGGGACAGGATTTCCTTGTTTTCAGGAAATCTTCCGGGGAAATCATGCCAACCAAGCAAAGGTTAAGAAGAGGTGGACCTATACTAGAGTAAAAATACGTCAACCTGATAAATGTTCAGCTGGATAGATCTACTAAAGCTGTGATATGTGTTTAATTTTATGCACAGTGAGTACTTGTGGAAAGACAAACCAAGATGGTGCATATGTCTTTGTGAGACAGAATCCTGAATTTAAAGTATCACTGAGCTAGAACCTTGAAAGCATCTCTGCGCATCAGGTGTCAGTAAAATACTCATGTCTGTCAGCACCTTCTTGATTTACAGTTTCAAATATGTTCACTGCTCTAGACAGGGATAATTGTGGCAATGGGAATCTCTGTTGGTTGAAATTATGTTAGTCTCCGATCCCCAATATCATTTATCAGATAAATCTGGTAATCAAAATGGCCCATCAAAATGATGCAGTTCATGATAGTCACTTCAATCTGAGAGTGCTATCAGTTAACACACCTGTCTGTACATACAGACATGTCCTTCATAATTTTAAATTCTTGAGAAAATATTTGAAAAAATGCTTGAAAAAATAGCTGGTGTACAGATGTAGCTTTACAAAGCAGTGAAGGACAAGTGAGCTTCATTTCCGAGTAGTTTAGCTTATTGATAGAGGGTGGAAATTTAGTTCATATAAGCCAATGAGCCTTTGTCAGTGTGACGTTCCAACTGGCTGTTCACAGGTGGCCTGCTATTGTAACTGCACTCAAAATAGCATTGGCTTTTTTTAAGCCATAACGATAATTGAAAGTTTGGCACTCCAATACTTCAGCTCATTCAACTTTCAGCTTGCTTGGTGGAGTTAGCTAAAGGAAGCGCGATACACTGATCCTCTGGCACTTGCAACCGGAGCAGCTTTTGTGGCCGAGGGTTGGCTTTAAAAAGGAAAGCTATAGATAGCATAAGCATGTATTATATGGAATATCACTTTTCTTACCGTGTATGACAATTGCAGCTGAGATTAGCTGAAGTGCCTGTGCTAGCAGAATATCACAAGGAACATTGACGCTGCTGGGGTAATACAACACAGGCTATTGACTTTAAGAATCTGTCTTCTTAGGACATTGTCTCATTTGTGGCTAGGTAAGAGCAATCACATCAAGCTGCTTGTGTGAAGCTGAGATGTTGAAGCTCGCTTGTGTCACATAGCTTGGGGAATGTAATAGTTCATGTCTTTTATCAAGTACTTACATCGTTCTAGAATATTGGTTTTGATATTTCATTGGATGAACTTTAACAGCATTTAGAAAGAAATACCTTAAGAAGTTAGAATTTAATTTAGAACGGGATTTTTCTCAATTGAAATCAATAGGAATATTAGGTTTTATATCTTCGGGAACAAAACTGGGCCACAGAGAGACCATTTTTTTCCCAGAAAATGTGAGACACCACTTGGCAACTGTAGCTTAGCCATTCATCCTAGAAAGATTTTTCTAAAATAACTTCAAACATTTTTTTAGAAAGAGAAATAGACTTCCATATCTGACTGTCTACAGAACTGAACCTTGTCTAATCATTTGTTTCAGTTTATAGGTGGATAGATATGGTTACCAAATTAGATTGTGTTAGTTTTGCGAACTGACTTTGAATTAGTGCAAATGAGCCCATAATAATCAGGGCAGTGAGAATTCATGCTGTTGAAAAATGGGTTAGCTAGTGCTACAAATCTGCTTCCCAGGAAAATGGCCAAGTGGAACCTGCGAAAGCTCTTATTTCTGCTTGCTTTCAGTCAGGAGATGGAATAAACTTAAAGTGCGAATCAGACAGTTTGTAGGTTAGTGAAAAATGTGAACAAATCTGTGTCTAGGAGCCAAGGTTAGTGGCTGAAACCTGAAAGACCATTTGAAATGTGATCATTCTGGCTTCACTTTGAGCTTTGGCTTTTAAGTGTAGTTCACAGAGACAAACAAATATTTTTTTCCCAAAACATTGCTACCAAATATTTACCTGAATGGGAGGAGAGGGCCACACAGATTTTGATCAGGTTCTAAATAAACTGGAATTAGGAAATGTTTGGTTAATTGCACTGGGTGAAGCGAAAGTATGACTTGAGACTTTGAAGAAAGTGGGAAACTTGGTGTGACTTGTTAGTGTGGGTTTCTTCTGTCTTGTGTGTATGTGTAGTTCAGGTCTAACACAATTGAAATCACTGATGTTATGCTAGTCTAAAATTTAAGGAAAAAGCATGAAACTTGAGAATAAAGCCAGAAATAAAATAAGAAGAGTTTCACTACGTATTTGGAGGAAACTGTAAAAGATGAAGAATCCACATTCCACCTTTTTATCAGGGAATCAGAACAGAGGAGACAGAAAATGAACATCTAAATAATTCATTTTTAAAAATTCTAAAAATATCTTTTCTTCAAAAATGGTTCTCCACTACAATATCCTGCAGAAGTCTACATTTCCAAAGCAGTATGTGTGGCTTTGAGAATGCTTGTGGGTTTCATCCTCTCCCGGCATTATACTCTTAAGTCTGTTTTTTAAAGGTTAAGCTCCCCTTCTATAACCGATATGAAGTAGTCTGTCTTTCTAACTGTGGGATTTTGTTCAAACAGAAAATTTCATCCTTTGTTAAAAAATACTTTAGCGTCATTGTAGCTACTCCATACTTACTCATCAATTTTATGGTACCTGGATAAATTTCCGCACTCAGAGAGATTAATCAGAAAGATCCAAAGGCAGAACGTGGGTTGAACTTGGTCTTTTCTATACTCTGTATAGAAAAATTGATTTAAAAATATCTAAATATCATTATCAGTCCTTTTCTATGAATATTCTTACCAACAGCTTCTCTTGACTACTCACGTTGCTCTGGAAAAAAAAAACTAATCTAGATGTCTTTTTTGAGTCTTTAGAGATTTTGTATCCCTCAATTTATCTCTCTAGTAGTCCAAAGGAATGGAAATTGAGTTTGAGATTCAGCCTCAGGCTCTTCCGGATGTATCAGCTTTTTCCTATCCGCTCATTCCAGCACCCATGAGTCAGGGCACCAAATGTTCCCAGCGAGGCTGCTTCTAGTGCCTAGCTGAAGTTGCAAGCAGTTAGTCACAGAAGAAAGAGGCATGGATGAGTATCTGTGTAGCATTGGAAAAAATACCATGGAGATAGCTCTTTCAGCTGAGTAACACCTGGCCAAGATATTTACAGGCATAAGCAGCCTTATTGTATGTGAAAGTGGGAAGGAGTTTTCCCACCGTGAGGCACTGGGGAAGAGGGCAGTGTCGAGACAGCAAGGTTGATCAGTATGCAGAAGCTAGACTGAAGTAAATGAGGAGTGGGGAGAAACATTAAACCATTTGTATTGTTTGAAAGTATATTTATTCCGCCGTCAAATTATAAGCAGTTGTTAGATTTCTTTAAATCAAAGTATGATTCATATAATTATTGTATTATGATTATCTTTATTAAAGGACTCAACATTTTGTAAAGGTTTCTGACAAATAAAAGGTAAACTAGACATGAAAATATAATTTTGAAGGGAACTGCTCCATTCAGTATTTAACTGAATTCAGTCATTGTTTGGCCTTGTCTCTCTCAAGATTATCTCTGAATGGAAGATTATGCATTCTGACTTTTTCAATTACATTGAAACTTTTTGTAAACATAATCTGTAATACAGAATCGATCAAGATCCGAGATGCAAAGACTCATAGACAAGAAGGGTTTGCTGTAAAAAAACCAAAATGCAACCTGTTCTAATTATTGAGATATCTTGAGTATTCTTGCAGTGACTTTGTTTGTTCAGTTGATTGGTTTTACCTACTTCAATTTCTTTCATGAAAACATTAAAAATATTTGGTTTTGTCAGCTTTAAAAAACTTGCTACATGTATCTTGTTATCTGGGCAAAGTAATTTATCATTTAAAACAGTATCTAATAAACATTTGTTAAATATGTATATGAATGATGCTCAAGCCAACAAAAGAAATGAAGCAGAGAAGGAAAGAACAGCTATCATTTTTAGATCAGTGAATAGTAGAGCTTGTATCGTTCAGTATGCATTACTTCTGCATAGGTAGTCTGTGTTAGAATTACTTAGGCAGAGAATTAAGAAATGGAGAAATGTTGCTCTTTAGGAAGATTAATTGGCAATATCACATCTGTAACTAGTTTTAAACCCACCTGTACCTCCTGAGTAATGTCAGCATTTTGCATTTCTAAACTGGTCTGTAAGCCAGAATTTTACTTATTACTGGGATTGTTCAGGATGTGACTATATTTTTCTCTCTATTTGTCTCAAAAGTGGCTTTATTCAGGGTATTTAAGCAGGCTGAAGCTCTCACTCGGCGTAAGTACCGCCTACTCCGTCACATGCTTTCCCGCATTGTGGGATGCAGTTGCATTTACTGAGTGTACAAACTGCTTTACTTGTCCATGTACCATTCAGTTGAAGAATGTGTCCACACATTCTTTTCTGGAAGAAAATAAAATGTCGAAAGGTCAGATTCTGCATTATAACTTATAGTGATAGAGGTTTACCTGGTGAAGACCCAGAAAGCAGAGGCAACACTAGCAGCTCTCATTCCTAAACATGAAAATAGTTACAAAGACTCTGTGTAGCAAATCAGACAGCTGAAACTAAGGATGGAGTTAACCATGTTGGTGTAGAGGAGCGTTAGCTATCCAGTTTGTAGTTTGCACCAGCCACAGTGCTCAGTTCTGGTGCACTGAAGTCTGCCAAGAGGAAAGTTTGACTGAGGTACAGCTGAAACTCTTTCTCTTTGGCATATCAGGGCTGTCCATTCCTGTGGAAAAGGAATTCTGAAGCCAAAAGTCACGCATATATATGCCTATACATATATGTAGGCATATATATGCCTATATATGACTCAAGGCATATATAAAAGTCAAATGCCTGGAGTTTTATAGCATATGACCTCTCTCATTCAGCAGTGAGACTGCTCTTCATTCAGGAAGTAGAGGTTCTAGGCTTTCTTCACCCTGTCATCTCCTATGACTTAATCACTGAGGTAAGGGTCTTTATAGATGAGTATTTTTTAGCCTCTCTGTCAATTCTAGACTACAATGCAAGCAGGAAATCAAAATTCCTGGACCCACAATGACAAAGAACCAGAGAAGCTTTAACATGAAGTCTGCATTTTTCAGTTTTCATTTGGATTTCCTTCTGGGTGCTCTCCTTTTGGTCTCAGGGGGTTTCCATTTTTGATTATGCTATGTTCTGTAGCATACTACTTGGCACTGTCCTGGAATATAATGGCCATAAGTTCATCTCCTCAAAATTCTGTGACACTAGGTGCCAGTCTCCATTTTCTCAGCAAATCCTGTCACCAGAAAGCTGTGCTGTAATAAAGGGGTAGCAGGACTGTGGTATCTTTCAACTGAGCTCTGTGCAATCTTACTGATTTGTTTTGGTACGAGTTAAACTAGCAAAACAAGTTGTTGAGAGTACTTGGGTGGGTGCCTGCTTTCAGGAAGATGGGAACATTATTGAGTTTACTTAATAACACAACTTCAGCCAAGTGCAGAATTTTTCCAGAAAACTGCAGATTTTGAATTTCTTGCAAACCTAGGTAGACATTCTTGAATTATTAGTTTTCTTAACACAGACTTCTGAGTTGTGTGAAGCTTGTAGCCTGAATTAGCCTTTCCACTGAGAGGTGTGTTGGAAGGGGTTAAAGACAACAATTATATAAATGTCTATAAAGTTCTGTCAGAGAATAACTTGAATACAGTTTAAACCACGTAATTCTATAAAAGGCAGAGCTGATTGATTTTGACTAAGTTATTTAATTGATATTTAGAATCAAGTAGCCATTTTCTTATAATCTATATGAAGATGCTTTTTGTCATTCATACAGTAATTTAATGAATTAAATTATTTAACTGCCTTAATTCTGAATTTATAATTGTTTAATACTTTGCTTCTTTAATTTGCTGTTAATAAAAACTTAACTTTAGTGGTGTATTTCTAGCTTTTTATTGAACTTCACATTTTGTGAAAGTAACAGCAAGTGACAACACTAAAAAATCTTTCAGGATTTCAATGAGTGGAAGACCTAGGTGACCTAAAGGCCTGACCAAACGTCTCTTATGAGTCTTTATTCTCCTGTAAATTACATTGATTAGAGAGACATGACTTGTCAGATAGCTAAAACAAATATGTATTGTTACTGGATGAAAATTTAGGAACAAAGGTGATCTTTATTTAACACTCATTTACCAGATTTTAGGACATGTCTTAATGTGAGAGTCAAAACAAATCTATATGTGCTCCCTCTAATCTTAATAATAATTTAAAATTGAAATTATATTTTATTGGGTGAGCAAAAATTAGCATGAGTGCCAATATTCTTTTAGTTTTTAATATTGACAATGAGAAAACTCACTGAGGTCCTCTGGCCAGCGTAAACACCTCTTATGTTAATGCTTAATCTGAACTTTAAAGTCAGTGGGGAAAAACAGGAACAGGAAGGCGGGATTTATCCGATCTATGGTAGATATTTAAGTTGGAACTTTCAGTAAGTCTTTATTTCTTAAACTGACTATAAAAATACTCTAAATGTCTGTCTTAAATGTAGACATCAATTGTTAACATCAAAAAACAAATTAAACGAATCCTCAAAAAGCTGGCCTTAGGTTGGGCATTTTTGTTGTTTTGGTTTGGTTTCTTTTGTTTCAGTTTACTTCATTGGACATGGGACTTGACTTTCACAAATATTGTAGTATTTTAGTTCTGAACCAGATTACTCTTTTGAAGTGATTCTACTGGTCGACCTTGATTTTAAGCTTTGATTCACACTACTAAGTGGCCTCAGAGCACGTGAACTGGATTTCTTTGGGATGAAATTCAACTGAAAGAGGTGCTTCAACTGCTAACAGCCATTCAGCGTATGCAACCAGGCTAGACCTACTCTGAAATCCAAAACATACATACAGTGTGCATGAGAACATCAGCACCAAATGCTTCAATCCATAAATTCACCCATATTGACCCAAACTCTCTTGGATGCAGCCCTGTGCAGCCTGCTGTAGGTGACCCTGCTTTGGCAGGGGGGTTGGACTATATGATCCTCAGAGGTCCTTTCCAACCCCTACCATTCTGTGATTCTGTGATTCTGTGATTCTGTGATTCTGTGATTCTGTGACCTGCACTACTTATTACTAGAGAAAAACACAATGATCACTGCTTGTTGATAGTACAGACAGTACAGATAGTGCAGATAACCTGTGAAGGCAAAGAGAGGTGATGGTAACACGCCAGTGAAAAAAACAAATTTAGCAATTTTTACTATGACAGTACAAAACTGAGTGCCATAAAGGGAGTCCAAGAAAGATGAGACCCTGAGCTGGCAAAACAAATATGCAAAATAAAAATAAAACACCTGTAATACTTTGTTTAAAAAAACCCCAGCCACATATCTAATATACATTTTTGGTATTTTTTTCTGGAAATTTTAAACAAAATTAAACTGGTTTCAAAATTTAAGTTGAGATCTAAAATACACCCAACCTCAAACCTGTTCACTGAAGTAGTGTTCATTATGTTAGTAATAATTTTTTTTTTCCCCAACGGAGTGTGAAAAGTATCTGTTGAATCTGCTTCATCAGAAATTCCTGAAGAGCCTGATCCTCCTGTTAAAACAGAAGCAGACAGAGAATAGTAAAAATATAATAGAATTTCAGAAATTGATTTCCATCAAGTATATTTATGAGTAATGTATAACATACATGTAATTTAAAGCTTATGGCACCACATTTTGAACTACAGTTTTCCCAACCATTTTATATAGAAGTTTGGTTATTGATTAGGACATAAAGGAAATTAAATGCAGAAAAGGAAAAACTGTATCAATTAGCAGAGTACAACCTAACTCGCTCAAAGGCCATTTAGGTTTCAAAGTTAAGTAGTCCTATAGTAAAAAATTGGCTCTCAGGGTTAGGACTGTGGCTAGGGCTGTGATACTTGTGCTTTTGGTGGGCTGAGCTCAGCTGAGAGCACCCCTCACCATTGGGACTTGCATCTCTTTTGATTAGAACCTCAATCTCCGCCTGTTATCTGAGTTCAGCCTCCTGCAGAAATCCTCTTTAACCAGACAGACCCAACGGCTTTTGTTACCTGTTAACTCATTTCCTCTGGAGATCCATGATGACTCAAGTATGCTTTAAATGACAATCCATTATTTATTTTTTTCTTCCACCCACACTCTGCAAAAATGTGGATTGGACAGGATAAAATTTAAGAAGAGATAAAGTTATAAATTTCCTCAATTTAACTTAATTTCTTTATGATTTGCTTTCTGCTTGGATTTGGAAGAGACAGTCTGCTTCATGCAGTCCATGGGCGTGATTACGTCTGCCTTATATTTTAGTTCAGGTCTATGCTTGGACAAAAACAAAGAAAAAAGAAAGAAAACACAAAATAAATGAAACCCGCGCTCACTCTAGAGAGTTTTGAATCAGAGAAAGACAAAAAGCCACAGCTCCTTGGCAGTACAGTTTATACCATAAAGGTAGTAACAGTGGGCAAAGCATTTACTGCGCATCAAACGCTTACAGATCTGAGAAACAGCTAGATAGCTTCCCCCTTCAGAGGAGCTGATGGAGTTTTGGAGGCAACTTCCATTTTTGACCCCTAATGCGTTCTTCCCAACATTGGTCATCTGTTGGAAATGTCCCATCAGGTATGTCCCAGCAGCAAGGCAGCACTAGCATTGGAAAGCACATGGGGTTGACCGGAATGCTTTTTAAATTCTCAGATTTAAGCATTCTTCTTTGAGTTCAGCTTTTATATAATGGTCCAATCTGATAAATTTGTTTGAAGAGTTTTTACCTATTGAAAAGACTGTTGACGAAGAAATGAGAAAAAGGACTTTGAAGGAAAACAGGTACAGTAAAACCTGTCAAGTAAAATTAACACAGTAGGGCTTCCCATGTTATATTACCTTTATTTAATATTCTTATATAACTACAAAAGTAAATCTCTTGAAAGTTGTATTCCCACTGACAGCTTCCCTGCTATTTTATGGTGGCATCCACTATAGTTAATGGTCTATCACAGTTTCCATTGTAAGTTCTGATTTTTCAAGGCTTTATTGTAGCAACAAAATTGTTAGAAAGGGATTTCATCCTGTGAGAGTCTGCAAAACAAATTTTAATTTAAATTGATTTAACCACCTCTAGAGTAGAGGCAGAGATTTTTTTTTTAATTTTTCAGGTTTTATCCATCTTTTTCTTTAATAGGCAAATTTCTTTCCTATTGTAAACTGACATTGTTCCTCTGAAGTTAGAAAAAAGAGCCAGAAGCTTGGCTTCTGTCTAGACTATCTGTCTCGATAATCAAACAAGGAACTTTCAATGCACTGCAGATCTGAGTCTGGAGACAGGCACTTGTGCAGTTTTTCAACAGATACCCAGCAGTGGGAGAAGTCTGTAATGTGTGAAGGAGATGTGTAGATGCTCTGCATGGCAAAGCCCGTGACCAGTTTCTGACTTACTGACTTATTGTGGTATTTACAATTTACATATGCAGCATCCAAATACTGCTAAAGCTTCTTTCTTACTTTTTCAAATCTAAGAAACTATCATCCAAGAAATTGTCTCTTTTTCTTCCTGCGTAGACAAAAAATGCAATAAAAAGACCAGATGTTATACTGAATTCCTCATGCATGTGCCAATGAAGACGCAGTAGACATAGAGCTCTATCCTGGGTCCTTGTTGCAATATCAGACTCCAACTTAACAGCAAGTGTAGTTATGGCAAAATTACAGCACATCATTTGGTAAAAAGGCATCTGTAATAGAATATTTTTTTTGCATAAGCAATAAAAAACCGGAAGTGTGAAAATATGATGCCTGCACAGAGTTCACCTGTTCTTTAGGACAGAGAAAGAGCAACATCTGACCATGCTGTAGCAAGACAATCCCAAATTTTCAAACAAGGACACTAGAACAAGCCTGAGCTTCTCATTTTGACATACTGTTGTATGTATAAATCCATAATTTAGAAACAACCATTAATACAATGAATATCTGTCACATGCAAAAAATTTCTGCCTCTCAAAACAATAAGAATTTTAAAATATTTTTTCAGTAAGGTTAAATAATTAATTTTATGATGTACAGGATTTGACATGTGATTTTAAAGAACATCAAATGGCTAGTCAGATTTAATGTTCATAATCAGTATTAGAAATGAAAATAGTGGTTTATGTAAATTGTTCACCAATGGGAAAATCTGAGTCCTTGACATTCATAACTTCTTTGTTTCTTCACTAATAGAGGAGTCTGACGGAGATCTGTTTTCCTCCAAAGTTCACCTATTAACTGTGTGGCACTGTTACAAATAGGGTTTTACAGAATGCAATGACCTGTTGCAACTTATTCCTGCAAGTGATATGGCCTCTCAGCCTGTTGAGATATGGTGGAGTGCTGAAGAGTAGAGCAAAGATGTTAGCTGAGCCTGTTTTATGAAAACTTTTAAAAGAAGTGCAACTTTTTTTGGGTGCTTACCTGTTCCTTTTTAACATCAGCATCTAGGCTTTGGAAGTGTCTTATGAAAGTATATAGAAGTGTCCTGTAGTGAAATGATAGTACAGGAATCCTCTTTGTGAAAGGGTGTAGAATAAAATATAATAAAAAAAAAAAAGATGAAAAGAAAGAGAAGTAGATAGTCTGAGACTGAAGTTTATTTAAATATTTCTATGTAGAGAAAGCAGACTTTTTTCTCAGATGTGTGTATAAACAGCAAGCTGGTTATCTTTTGATAGCACTTTTATTTCCAAGTGGCATTATTGGTCTTTGTGGTACATTATAATCTGCAGTATTGCTTATGGTCTAACACTCTTGGAGTTTTATTTTGAAAGTTTATTTATTGCAGATAATGTATAGCTACAGATTGTTACAATAAAGCAAAGCTGCCCAAAACATTTTCTGACTGGATCTTCTTGAAGCAGTCTATCACATCGCGGTTAGGTTTTTGTGTATCTTTCCCCTTCTTTTAGTACAACAGTCTGAGGAAAGCAATTACCTGGCTGTGAAACATATTTCTTGAACAGCAGGGTCTGGCTCCGTGGCTTCCTCCTTATATCTACAGAACTATTTTGGCAGTGATGGCAAGATGGAAAACAGGTGACCCTTTAGCATCTGCCTTTACTAGTTAAACTGTTGATTGTTTTTGCCTAAAGGCTTTTTTTGGGGAGGAGGTGTAGTACTTTGTTTATGATTTACATTAATTTCTCCTCTCATACGTGTCCATATGATATTAAATTACCAGGTGCATAGATTAAAATCATGAAATGTGTATGTGTAAGTATGTTTGCAAAAGGGAGAAAAAATATGACTTTCAAAAGGACAAATATATATATGAAAATGTCTTTGAACAAGGATGTACATTTTACTTTAAGATCAGACATAAATCTTGAGGGCTTGATTTGTTGACAAGAAAATCAGTAATTAATTTCCTTCTTCAGCAGGATCTAAATAAACATCTCTGTTTCTGCAGATGAGTTGGTAAACAGGGATTCCCTTTCGGTAAGTTCAGAGAGGGAAATGCTTGCTTTTTGTTTTGTTTTATTTTCTGGAGCAAAAATACAAACATTTTCTTCTCACCAAAAGTTTTCATCCGTGACAGCAAAATGTGTTCCATTTCCTGCTTTGAAGGTGTAGAGATTGGTAAAGGATTCATTCTCTGCAGAGTTCAGGTGAAGGGTACATGTTCTCCCTGTTTATAACAGAGTAGTTAAGACCCTGCGGGTGGCTGCACCCAAAGCATTTAGAGTTTTGCTACCTGCATAGAGAATTCCTGGATAAAGATCTGTTGAGTGTAATTAAACATATCCTGATATTTTTGTTTGTAAAATAAGTTTACTTACAAATCAGTTCCAGCATGGAACTCAAAAATAGTAGGTAAAAATTTTGTCGATGGGATTCATAAGTGAATGTTTTCAAGAGGTTTAGTGAAGCAGCCTTGTTATTTGACCCATTTGCGTTCATGGTATGTGATAAAATAGTTTGTAAATGAAATAATTTGTTTAATAATTTTGCATTTATGTCTTTATAATAGAGCAATCCAAAGGACATGTACCTGAAGCTGCAAATGACATGTTGCATCCCTGTGGCTTATAGTACGATAAAGACATACAAGCAGTGGTAAATGAAAAAATGCATATAATTTATCATGAGAGAAGAACTATTTAATATTGTAAATCAAATATTTGTGTGGTCTTAAGATATTAATCATGATATTGAGAGTGATTTTGATGCATCATACTGGTTGAAAGCTGTCCAGCTAGTAGAAATTAGAAAGAGTCCTGTGACTGGAACTTGAAATGCAACTAGGTACTTAGTGTCCCAGCAAAAGAAAGACCAAAGTCATACAAAAAGCAATATATTTTTATTAATCGTGAGACAATCTATTTAAAAGAAACCCAAAGACTGTGTCCTAGATAACCAAATATCAAATTTTTAGTTCTCTGTTTATCTAGATCCCATCAATAGGGGCATAGACTCTGAAATATCTTTGGAAAAATGTAGATCTAGAAGAATATATAATATGATATGATATATATGATATGCTATGACACCTACATAATCACAAGCTAGGTTATACCTTTGGGACCAGAGAAATTTTCCCAGTTATTAAGATTGGTAAGTCCTCCGCATTCCTGCACCTTGGTTTCAACTGGAAGAAAGTCTGGGAGGTGGGTGGAAAGTGAGTTGCTTTGCACTGTAGGTGATCTCCCATCTGGCCTCTAAACTGGATGTAACCATAGATGCCTGAAGGAACGTTTGCATCCCCCAGAAGTGCAACTTTTCCCAACAATAAGAGATGATCTAATGGAAGGTATTAAATCTGCCTGGAAAGCTTGCCTGTCGTGGAATCACAAACATTTACATCAGTTGCTTTCTTGCTCATTTGTAAGCGATGCTCGGTCTGGAGCACAGAGCCTCTTTATTACTCACAGTTAGCACCTGCTGTAGTAGAGCTGTGTACAGTCACCTACTTTGCTCTCAGTTCCCAGCAAGCATGACTGCACTTGCCCCTTCTCCTTGCCTTCATCTGTGGGAAAAACTCATACCTCCAGCCTGATTGTTTTTGGTTTTTTTTTTTCAAAAATCTTGCACCTGCACCCTAAACAGCAGGACACCTTAAACTCTCATCAGTGCCCCACGCTGCTTGAGCCACCCCCCTCTCTCTGGTCCCTTGCACATTAAGGGAGTAGCTTAGCTCTGCTGGGGAAGAAAGCAAGGAACAGCCCCTGCAGAGGAACAGTCAATTAAAGATGGTCAAAGCTGTGTTAAAAGCACTCAAGTACCCCTGAAGTTTGAAAAATCAAAAATCCAGACGTGTCCGCTCCCCTTTTCTCTTTCTGGGAGTCTGATTTTTAGCATTCAGGCTGGGTGTGCTTTGCACATGAGAAAAGATTCCCATCTATTTTCCTCACATGTAGTTTCTGTCTCCTTTGTCTGTATTTTCAGCTGACTGTAGTCAAACCTTGAAAGCATATGCTGTTATCGCAGCATTGAGATTCCTCCCATTTCACTTGTTTTGCCCATTCTGTAAGTGTTTACCTTAAAATAATCTGCATTTTCCTTTTCTTACCTTCATTCAGTTACATTTGGATTTTGCCAAAAAAGTTGTCTCCCATGTGCTGCTGTTCATGCTCACATGCATGTTCCTCATCATGTGCTGGATACCTCTTTTTGCTTAACCTAGTGAGATATCTGAAGTAAGAAACAGAGGTTTCTCTAACAGAGTCACTGTTTAAACCTACCTTTATCTTTATTCACATTTACAGCATTTTCCCTTGAAAGTTCTCTTCCAACTCTCCTTGTGTGGCATTCACCGTCATATAAAACCTGATATTAGTTTGGTGTGCTTGCCTGGTTTCCTTAGAAACCTTTCTGAGTGATTTCCTGTAAAGGAAATTACCATCCCACATTTAGGATGGTACAGTTACAACTGAATAATGTTTTGACAGAATTATCAAAATTAAATTGCACACCTTACTTTAGCACCACATCTGAATTAGCCTAATTTATATTTTCAAATCCTAAATGCCTTCTCTTCAATTTTGAGCTGCAGATCAATGTCCATCATGTTTAGAAAGTCATCAGATGAAGAAAGGTCATGGCTAATCTAGGCACTGAAGCATTATATGCAGTAATTTCATTTTGTAAATCTGATTGGTTTAGAGTCTTTTTAAGTGACAAACCAGACATTTGCATCAGAGTCAGGAAATGTTATTACATAATCTGTAAATTTTGCCACCAGCCTTTATTTCAGTAGCACACAATGCGCCAAAAGTTACGCTGTCTCAGAATTTGGTCTCCAGTGCAGTGTCAAGAATTGCTTGGGAATGTTAAGGCTTTGATTCTGATTTGTAATCAACGGGTACACTTGCAATGACTGACGGGAGTTTGAGACTTCAGATACCACAGGCCTTGCAAGGATTTCGGACATGAAGCAGAATCACTCCTTTCACCCAGCTTGCTCGGGAGCAGACTGGTACCTATTGCTTTGTTGCTGCTTTTACACCCCGGCGTACAGAAATGTGTGTGCCTTGTGCCACTGTTCTACTGACACCATGGTGTTACAGGACTGGCTGTAGCTGGTTGTTCTTAGTTTAATTGCTAAAATGTAAACAAAATTTTAAAAAACCTTGGATACACAGTTATTATTAAATAATATAATACATGATATATATGAAGAGAAATAATTGTATTATCTATATTACATAATGGTCTCATATATGATAAATTTAATGCCATTTGTTGCAATTGCCCACAGCCGTGAACACTTCACTCAAAATAATCCAATACATTGTGAATCTTTTGAAATTAACAACGGTTTCTAAGGCACTGCTTTCCACAAGATGGTAGCATAGATAATTTTTATCCAGGTATTATTAAATGCATATAATGAAAAGCAATGTTCTTGTTCTTTCTTCCATATTTTATTTGCAAGGAAAACACACTCATGATGCAGTTTCACGTATGCTTAAGCACTAGGGAGGCTTGCTTTGGTAGTGTGTGCCCCTTCCAGTCAAAGTATGTGAGACTGAAATATAGTGGTCCATCGCTCTCTTCCTCTTGATATACACTATTATTCCTTGCTGGTGATGACAAATGATTTTTTCCTTTACTTGTAAAATTGTTGCTCTGAAATTTTGGGAGTATCCTACTGAAACCCAAGATTCCCAGCTCTGTTTGATTTAGGATTAGTTGCTGGATATTATACCCATGAATGCAGAACGTACTAAGGTCTCTTTGTAGAAAACCATGTATCAGAACAATCCCAGCCCACAAGTTTAACAGTGCATCATAAATTCTTCAAGAGTTGAGAGCGAGTTGCATGGCATTTTTGATGTAAGAAAAATGGATTTTGTATTGATTAAAATGTAACGCTTGAGCTGAAGGTAAGGTACATGTGTGTAAATGTACTGTGATACATTAAAAATCTATACAGGTAAAACCTCACAAGTTAGATACTTAACTTCACAGTTGGTAGTAGGCTGATGCAGTGAGGTTATATGGTTAATTAGTTCTGGGGTTTTATTTGATGCAGTATGAAGCCCCCAAGTTAAAAGCCAGAGCTGCTGGGCAATAAAACTGACATGGATGAAGCTTCTTCTTAGTCACTGATCACTTCACTGGTGTAAACATTTAAATACTAATTTGTGTTTTAGAAAAGTGTATATGAATGTTGGAAAAAATTTTTATTATTACATTTGTAATTTGCTGGCTGACATAGGCCTATTATAAAATAAGTTGATACTCTGCCATATCGCTATTGATTTGAAATTGTGAGCGTGAGGCAAATCATATGATCAAAAATGGCTGAGCAGTATCCCTTAGAATTCTGATATTTCAAATAGAGATGGGATCTAACCAGATTGTTTTTAAAGGCATTGTAATAGAAGTGTTTTTGATTTTGCTCACATAAAATCAGAGAGTTTCTATGCAAACCATATCTGCCTTCCAGACGAGATTAAAATCCAGGCCACTAGCAGCTCTGTCTCCTGGAAGATGACTGATCTGGTGTCTGATGGGAATATTGAACCAAAACGGGGACATTCAGAGAGTTCTTCGTATTCCACTGGGAGACACCCACTTGATGGATGATCCAAGTTGAGGAGATATCATGCATAACACCATTTTGTTGCATTCCTCTGTTAGTATACATGTTCACAAATACATTTGCACCCATCTCAATGATATCTAATACATAATATTCTATAAAACCTGGAAAAATAAAGATATATGTTGCCGGGTTTATAGAATATTTTATAAAAGATAGTTTTTAAAAATCTGAAAAATTTATCTGCTACTTTTTTTCCTTTCATCAACTGGGAAGCTTCTCAGACATTCTTTTAAGAAGCCCTGTTTTAAGGGCAGAGATAGAGCTCAAATAATGTGTTAAATCTCTAAAGTACTGAATATTTTTATGCTATTTGCAACATAACATAGGAGATGCATGATTTCAGTTTGTGGATATAAAGCTTTTATTAACATTTTCTAGACACTGTCTCAGCCTTTTGCTATGAGGAATGTGTAGATTGCTGAGTCCTTTATATAACATATCTGCTGTATAGTGTACTGTAAGTAATAGTAAAGTGCTTTTTCACAATAAAATAAGTAAATGTCATGCCATGAATTAGTCATGTTCTGTTGTATTTTGCTGTGTTGTTGTGAACTGTGTACTGGTCTGTAAAAGCCAAAACCTTTCTGACTATTTAATAAGAATATCTTATGTACGACACTCATCCATAAAGAAGATTCCACTGTCTTACTAATTTTTACATCACAATTGTAATAACTGTAGCTCCAGCTATCCTCTTTCTGAGGATGTTTCATGCAGTTAATGAGCCTTGACCACTAGTTCTTTTACTGCAAAACATGCAAGAACTACTGACTCACTAGAAATACACTTGCTCTTAAGGGTTATTCTTTAAACTAAGTGGGATGGAATGTACCTTAGATGTAAGAGTTTGTGGTGAAGGCAGAGAAGAGGTTTATTTATTACTGGAAGGAATCAGGAGAAGTACTACAAAGATAGCATAGGAGACTAAAATACCATGTTTATCCAAAGAAATGGTTAAACAGGCTAAATATTAGTGTGACTATCTACCCTGTGGTTATATGCGAGTCTGTAACTCCCTTATGCGAAGTAATATGAATCGGAATGCACCATGCCTCTTAGTGTCTCTCAGCCTTTTATTTTAAAAAATCTAGAAGCATTAATCTGACGTATATCTGTATAAATACTTGATTTTCATATTTTTCAGTTAAATTATAAAGTACAACAATTTTTGATTCATCCCCCAAAGATACGTTTGCAGTTTTAAAACAAAACAAAACAAAAGAACATAATTTGGATGATTCAAAATGTTTCATTTAATTTTCAAAGTGGTTTTTTAACATTATCTATCTGAGTTAAACTGAAGTATTGGTAACAAGCTGTAGCAAAAGAAATTGTGTTTAATTTAAAATCCGTAAACACACAACTGGACAGTTCTTTTCAGGATGTTTTTCAATTTCATTTACTGCATGAATTCGATAAAAGTTTCTTAAATGTTTTGGTAAATCTAGAGATGAACTTTCTTCTTTTTGAGAAAAAAGTGCCTGGTACTTGCAAGGCCTACGTGTCTTAAGAAGCATAGTGCACACATAAGAGCTGAACAGACAAATGCAGAGCTCCAGTGAAGAAGCTCTGTGTATTTTTCTGTGTCTGCAGGAGTATCTTTCACAGTTTTATTGCATTGGTCTGCCTCAGATCCTGTTACACAAGGGTGGAAAGCTAAAAAATTAATTGCAACAGTGGGTCAGTTAGCCTTACCGCTGATAGCCATTGATAGCCAACAATAAGCACCTTTAATATAGTTCACATTGACGTACCCCAGGTTCTGAACTAAAATAGTCTAAGCAAACAAAAATGGCAAAATTTCCATATGCCATCTATTTTAAAACTGTTTTCATTTGCTTTGTTTGTTCCTTCTAGGCAAAGTCCTGTTTTGCCTGGTATGGTGCTGGGCAGGGAGACCTAGATGCCAGGTTAGTCAACTAGTCACCCCTCATTGCTCATCTGCTAAGTGTTTATCAGGCCTGAGAGCTGATGTCTTCCCAGAAAACTGTCACAAGGTCAGCTATGTTAGGCTGCTGTTGCATCACTGGTCCACTGGCCTTCTGCTACTCCTATCATGTCGTTAACAATTACTGTTTCATAGATGCTTACATTGTAGTTCACAAGCTCCTGCCATGTTTCAAACTATTGAATCCTAGTTATATTTGGTTTGTTTTTCCTAGCATATAGGAATAACACTTATAAAGATTAAAGGAAAAAAAAAGGCAAAGGTTTGTGAGCAAAACAAGATCAGCTGTTAGCTGAAGTGTGCATTGTTTTCATAGAATCACAGAATGGCCTGGGTTGGAAGGGACCTTTAAATATCATCTAGAGCAACCCCTCTGCCATGGCCAGGGACGTCTTCCACTAGACCAGGTGGCTCAAAGCCCCATCCAACCTGGCCTTGAACACTTCCACGGAGCGGGATTCCGCAGCTTCTCTGGGCAACCTGTTCCAGATTGTCAGTCTGTCAGATCACTTTCTATGTGATCTATCACAGCTAGACATTTTTTTGTGTATTTTGTTTGAGTACTTTTTGCAGCAGCTCTGTCTAGAGTAGAAGGGATATTTCAGGTACATGTGAAATCATTGCAATGCATGAAGATGACTGCTCCTAGCAAGGCCTATGGAAAGATACCTGTAATCCAGAATGCAGACTGGGAGAGGAGCATGTTAGTTGCAATTACTGAGAAATAATCTGGGGTGGGGAAAAGAAAAAAGGACAGAAAAAGTTATTTTTAAAGTGCTATCAGCTTTTTAAGATTAAATGGAAATTTACCCAAATAAGAGATGACATGAAATGGTAATTCAAATACCATTTTTGTCTACTCAGATGCTTTAAGGCCTTTACCACCTGTTGAGTGCCTGCAAGTACAAATAAACATTGGAGTGACAGGTTTCACACTGCTACGTCGTAGGCTTTCACAGCAGGACTGAGTGGTTCCCAACGCTATTGGCTGATCAGTTTTTCAAATAAAAATGTCTGTTTCAAATTTTGAGGAAAAAAAGTTCTTTTCGTCTTTGCTGTTCATAGAAGTAATTAATTTTTTACCTAATCCTTCCTGAAAATTATAAAGTTTCTACAAATACAGAACATTAAAGGAGTATTACACTAGTCAATACCCTGAAAAGAGGAATATAATTTAGGAGCTTAAACCCATAAGGAGAGTATATGCATTTATTTTTGTGAAAATTATTGGAAATTGTTATTCTGTGTAAATTCTCTCCTCTCAAACTGTTCTTTTTTAAGACCTACGCAGATACCAGTTGGCGGGAAAAAAGCAAAAGGCACAGAGTAAATCTCTTTGTAATTCAATTGCACTGGGCCAAGGTAGTGTTCCCATGACGGCAGCCTGACACATTAAATTCAAGGAGTAAGTGTTGAGGTGTTGGAATAATTCCTTTGATCGTGGCTGAGTTGGACTTACAGTTTGTCATTCAGGCAGTTAGTGCTCAGCCTTGGTAAGCAGCAAAGCTTGTTTGCTATTCTTTCCAGTGACTTGTCTATAAGTTGTAAAAAAGTAAAATTCAGTCTTATTCAAAGGTTGGGATAACTGTCTGGACAGTCTCTAAAGAAGTCCATCTACAAGAAACAAAATTAATTCACATTTAAATTGTTCATTAGTTTCCAACTATAACCTCACAGTCATTGTCAATAAACAAATAAGGAAAGAAACACAGAAAGCTTCAAGATAGTATTTTTCATTTGTGTAGTACATTTTATTTTAGGAATTCAGAACTGTTTTCAAATAATGACTAACATTGAGCAAACACTGGGAATAGAGGCAACTATTCTAATTGTTTTCATAGATAAAAATATTGAGATATGGATTAATGTAAGTTTTTGATGACGGAAAGTCCATCTTGAAAGTCAGCAGCAGAATTTGACAGTTTGTTCTTTCATATTTTTTGTATATGACAGCCATGGAATTAAAAAACAATAAGTAAATATTAGAAGAAGAGTGTAGTGTTCACCCCGACATACCTCAGCAACCAAGATGCTCTCAGTAACAAAGTTAAATAAAAAACTGTTGTATAGAAGAAACTAAAAAGTTGTTGAGGGTACAAAGGGGTACTTTTCTCTGAGCTTCAAAGCTGCCCTTGCTGACCTTCACAACAGAAGACATAAAAGCTCATCAGGATACACACAACAAGGATGCAATTTGAAAAATAAATATTTTGTGGAGGGAAAAATCACTTCTTAAAATTACTGGAACTGAAAAGTTGTTATGGAACACAGAAGACATGGATCTATTTTCTTATTTCATTTTATTCAGAAGAAGATCTTGATGCCAAGTACAGCCCAGCCCAACTGATTACCTACTGGGTACTTTCTGGACTGACTGTGGATTATTCTATATTTCTTTTGCTGAAGTTGTTCCAGTTTATGCAAATAAACAGCTGATGGTGTCAGAAACTTAAACTGAGTCTCTTTTTCTGAGGTGAGTAAATTTATCACTAAACAGAATCAGTTTCTCTTGTGTAGCACCTCAACTTCTTTGAAAAAGATTTTTTTGTGGCAGCTACCACCTACTAAAGCCTATGCTGGCTTTTCTCTACTACTATCACAGAAGAATGTAGTATAGTCTACAATTACACCTTCATTTTGGTAGCTGACATGCTATATTGACTTCATCACTGTAGTAACTTGGTGCTTCCTACTCATAATGTATTTATCCTCACAGTACTCGTATGATGTTGAGCAGATGGTAAAGTGAGTCACTAGGTATAGAGCTTGACTCCTCAAGATCAGCCAAGAAGACTGTGATGAAACCAGTCCTGGGTTTCCTTCTTTCTGCTAGACCCCTCATGCTCTTCTGGGAACCATGAGAGTCTACCCTATGGGACAGTGGACACAAAATTCTCCTCTTTTCCCTGCACCCTTGTGAAAAAGGAAAAGAGGAGATCCTCTGGTGGCTCTTGTCTTATGTAAGCATCCAAAAGTGATGCTTCAGGCTTCGCATAGCTGAACGATATTTGGAGTTCTTAAATTATGTTGACTGTGAGACTGTCAAAGACAGTCTTGAGGCAGATAAAACGTGCAGCTCTCCTGCGTTTCCTCTGACTTTAACACACGTTGGCTCCTAGTGAGTTCAGACAGCAGATGATTAATTTCAGTCTATTGATTCTACTGGCAGCCGCTACAAGTGTCTCTTCTTGGATAAACTGGCTGGGTTTGTAAGGACACTGGAGCCGTGAGTGACGTATTACAGTGTTCTCGTGTAGACTTCTGCACAAGGTAACTGTCTGGCAGCACTTCTGTGAGATGCCGAGGATATGACTGAACACGGCGACCTCTTTTCTGGTAATCTTCTCATCCTCCTAGAGTGAGACACCGCTGTTTGCTAGTTGACGCATTTGGAAAGTATGTTGTCTCTGACATGCCACTGTCAGACTTTTTGGCAGGGGAGGTGATGGTACCTCATTTAACGCTCTTAAGTGGTTTTGAGTTTTCACATTGTTAAACATGTATTCCGTTAGTTATCTAGTCTAGCAGTCACATGTTAATTTGTGCAAAACATAAATACATCAGCATGACATGGGAAAGATTCCCAGAAAGTGAAAAAATTGACGTTTCGTATTCAGTGCAACCTGGCACAATGGGAGCAGAATACAGTTTTTCAAAGCACGTCAGCTGCTACCTCTTCCCAATAGCCCCTAGATTCTGGTTTCTTTTTTTTTTTTCTCACTGTCTTCTGTCCTCCCAACATAATTTTTCCTGTTGCATTCGTAGGGGAAATCATTTACTTTTTTTTTTTTCTTTTACTACAGATGGACAGAAAATTTTCAATGGAATATATTTGTTTTGTGCTTTAGTTTTGTTTTGTGCTTATATTTAAAGCATTTGTAGGGAAGTGGAAAGTTCAGCGAATATGCTAGTTTCAGTAGTTTTGGTACGAATGGCAACTAATTTTTAGCATGCTTCTGATGATCAAAATATTTTAAAATGAAATATTGGTATTTCACATGCTTAGAGTTTCAAAGTTAAAAAAAACAATTTTCATGTCTGAAGCCTAAAATTACAGCAAGAAAGTCTAGAATATCTGTCAGGAGAAATTATTAAAGTATTCTGCTTAATTTATTTTTTTGTTTAGATTCATGAAAATCTCTGATTTAGATTTATCATCATATTCAGAGTGGAAAGATTAATTAAAATATTGACATTTTTATGAGTAAAAATTCCAGTTTCTTCTATAATGCATTTCATAATCTCCAGTAATATTTTGGAGTAAATTGTAGCATTGATGCATATTGACCAGGTGACCCGCCTAGTGGATGAGGGAAAGGCTGTGGATGTTGTCTACCTGGACTTAAGTAAGGCCTTTGATGCTGTTTCCCACAGCATCCTCCCGGAGAAACCAGCTGCCCATGATTTGGATGGGTGTACTCTTTGCTACGTAAAGAACTGGCCAAATGGCCAAGTGCAGAGAGTGGTGGTGAATGGAGTTAAATCCAGCTGGTGGATGGTCACAAGTGATGTCCCCCAGGACTCAGTTTTGGGTCCGGTCTTATTTAATATCTTTATCAGTGCTCCCTCAGTAAATTTGCAGATGACACCAAGCTGGGTGGGAGTGTCGATCTGCTGGAGGTTAGGAAGTCTCTGCAGAGGGATCTGAACAGACTGGATCGATGGGCCAAGGCCAGCTGTTTGAGGTTCAACAAGGCCAAATGCCGGGTCCTGCACTTGGGTCACAACAACCCCATGCAACGCTACAAGCTTGGGGAGGAGTGGCTGGAAAGCTGCCCAGCAGAAAAGGACCTTGGGGTGTTGACAGCCGGCTGAACACGAGCCAGCAGTGTGCCCAGGTGGCCAGGAAGGCAAATGGCATCCTGGCTTGTATCAGGAACAGTGTGGCCAACAGGAGCAGGGAGGTGGTCGTGCCCCTGTACTGGGCACTGGTGAGGCCACACCACGAGTACTGTGTTTGGTTTTGGGCCCCTGACTACAAGAAGGACAGTGAGTCGCTGGAGCGTGTCCAGAGAAGGGCAACGAGGCTGATGAGGGGTCTAGAGAACAAGTCTTATGAGGAGTGGCTGAGGGAGCTGGGGCTGTTTGGTCTGGAGAAGAGGAGGCTGAGGGGGGACCTTATCGCTCTCTACAGCTACCTGAAAGGAGGTTGTAGTGACGGAGGTGTTGGTCTCTTCTCCCAGATAACTAGTGATAGGACAAGAGGCAGTGGCCTCAAGTGGCGCCAGGGGAGGTTTAGATTGGATATTAGGATTCATTTCTTCACAGAAAGAGTGGTCAGACATTGGAATGGGCTGCCCAGGGAAGTGGTGGGGTCACCGTCCCTGGAGATGTTCAAAAAAACATGTAGATGTGGCACTTCAGGACATGGTTTAGTAGGCATGGTGGTCCTGGGTTGACAGTTGGACTTGATGATCTTAGAGGTCTTTTCCAACCTATGATTCTATGATTCCATATCAACCACCAGAGCTCTAAAGAAGGTCTCTCTGGAAGAAGTAACATTGCAGCTGATACTGTGATAGGGAAGATGTTTAATGCTTCTTCCTGGAAAGCCTGGCAAAGGAGGGAATGAGACAGGGAAGACAAGCCATAACCTCGTGGCTGAACTTTACAGAAAAATAGGATATATGGTACTTAGAATTTCAACATTTTGAAAATAAATTTTCTGTTTTGCATTACAACTATCTTCCATTTTGAAATAATTTCACATAAAATCAGCAATTTTAAGCAACAGTAGCTGATGTAGATCATAACAGAATTCTCAAAATACTTTTTACAGATCCTTTTTAGTCATTTCAGTAGCATATTATTTTAGTTTGTGTTCACTTGTGAAATTACTGAGAGCTAGAATCAAATTTATTTTTGTTAATATATCGAATCAGTACGAAATGAAAAAATTATTAGACATAGTGACAAACTCACACAATGAACGTTATTTGTAAACCTCCTGCCTTCCTTGCAATTCAGCAGTAGTTTAGGGGGTAATACTGAAGGAATAAAAGGGAAACAGTACCAAAATCCGTTCTGCCTATAGCATCTTTGCCTGTGCTAGTTTGTAACATTTAATTTTCCCTCCAAATGGCTTCCTGTGCAGGCTTCACCCTCCACCGTGATAGTTCTAAGACTTTCCCCTGGCCTTTAATGCTACGGTAGTCATCTAAGGGTATGGAAAAAAAACAAAGGCTGCGAGTTTCCTGCAAATTTATTTTCAAGGGCTGATATTTTTTGAGGATTGCAGAATATACATGTGTGAATTAATACATGTTAAAATGTTATTACTTGGCACACTGAGTTTTCCGCTCTCCTCTGCACCTTACAAGCTTCTGCTTATCTTTAATTTTAAAGTCCCAGGACATTTGCAGTGGTGGGAATAAGTAATATTCTGCTTGGGAAGAAGTCACCACCTATAATATGGAAGAGGGGCAGATTTTGGATACCAGGCTGCAGCTTTGGGGCCAGGAGCTGAGAGCTCTGCTGTGTGAGGAACGCAGCTTGGGAAGAATGCAGCACGTGGCTCTTTGGGAGGTCCAAATAAGCAGGAACCAGGCTCCACTGGCAAACACATTTAAGGTTATATCGATAAGGTGACTGGCAATGAACATGATCTGGGGTTTGGGAAATAAATCTGTAGTTCAGCAAACTGTTCTAGTTGAGTTGCTGATGTCTGCCCTAGGGAGTCTGCACTGAAGTATCAAACATATGATGCAATGGTGCAGAACAAATTACATTTAAAACAAATGAAGGAAAGGACATCAGAATGCCCAGAAATGTCAAGCCTCGTGGCAAAATAATCACAGGAGATGAGCTGAGTTAGTGCTGGTAAGCTAACAAGCAATATATTCAGTCTTCAAGTAAGTGAAATGTTGCTACAGAGAAAAAGAAATACCCAGTTCTCCACGGCCACTGGAGGTTAGGCAAGAATCGGTGTAGGTACTCTTGCTTTTGGACAGGTCTGTTGGCCAGATGACTCTCATATCCTTTCCACCATACATTTTGTGAGACTGTGAATCCAAATGACATCGTTGAAAGGAAGGAGAATTGACAAAGTGACAAGTTTGGTGTTTTAAAGCTTTTACTGTGTTGAGAGACATGTCACAGATTAAAACTAAAAAGAATAAAAATCAAATTGATGGCTGGTATTAAGGCAGGTCACTTACCAGGGTCTGTGAGCTAGGTGGCAGGTGGCAAGCGGCTCCGTAGTCTCTCACCAAGGAAGAGCTGATCTAGGTATTCTGGTTGCTGAAGTGATGGTGAAGGATGGAAAGTATGTTTTTGGGAAAAGATCCTTGAAATTATTTTCCTCAGTTGCTCTCTGAAAGATATGCAATCTAAAAATGAAGGGAATAATACATAATGTGGAGAGTCTAAGTATAACAAAACTAAATGATATCTTGAGAGTATTAGATTCTGGGGAAACTAATTCTGTCATCTCTTGCTATAGGAAGAGAACAATAAAAATAAACTTGTATTGATTTTATTATTTCACGTGCAAAGAAGGATGTGGTGCAGGCTCTGTTCGGGAGCTTCAGTGAGATATAGCTTTGTTCCAAGAGATCTTTCCATCTACGTTTTAAATATGACATGATGAATGAGGATGACATGTGAAAAGAAACATCTTGGGGTAAAGAGGGACAAAGAACACAGTGATGAAATTTTACAGGGCTCAGGTTAGGCATAAGAATAAATTGCATAAGATAATAAAGAAAAACAGAATGATGAACACTTTGTTTTGCCTACTCTGGTCAATAAATAGTTTCAGTAATGATGTGAATATCGTCCATCTTTATCTATCACATCAAGTGAGACCAAAGATCTAAACTCTGTCACTACCTGACTTCCTCCACAGCCTCTCCTCACCCACGTGCATGGTGTCTCTTCTTCCTTTGCCTGGTGCCCTCCTCGCTTTGTCAGGTTCTCATGCCCTTCCCCATCACCCCCGCAGAGCCAGAAGCCTGGCTCTGCTGAAGAGGGTGGGAATCATGCCATGGGTTTCAGCAAAGCCAAGTTTTCACTTGAGCTAGGAGTGGAGTTTTGCCATGTTTTGGCAGGCGATCCCCGCTCGCTTCTTCTGCCAGAGCAGCAGAGGGAAGCATCTGGAAACAGACCCCACACTTCTGCCTTCCCTGTGCAGTGTGGCACTGGCTCCGCTAGCGCCGAGCCACGGGGTTGTAGTGGGCACAGAAATGGTATGGAGATGAGTTTAGAATGAAAACTTAGGTCGATAAGCACATGGCTTTTGGCTGTAGGAATAATAATAATTTCTGGTAATAGAAATTGTCACAATAGGCCTTGCTAAGGGATGTAAGCAGTTATCAGGCACTAAAATTGCTGAAGTGCAAGAGATAAGGCAGCAAGATAAAACTAAAAATTTAAACAGGCTCTGTAAATATCCTAGGGTATCTCATGGTCAACCCAGAAGCATTTAGCTTTTTTTCCCCTCATAACATGGCAGATTCTGCATTGTCATTCTTGACTGTGATGTTCGTGATGTCAGAGAACATGACATTAAAAAATGACATAAGTTATTTTCTTAAACCAGTTACAATCTTCCATCTACTTATTATTAAGAATGAAAATGTGTGCTTCATGTTTTAAATTAAAAATGGCAAGCTTATTAATCATTGAGAAACTCTACAAAATTATTCATTTTGAAAGATTAACATTACGAATCTTTTCCCAGCGGTATATAAAGCAAGAACTTTGCAATGACATTTTGTTGCCATATTTTGGGTTTTGATTAAGATAGGCTTATGAGCTGATGTCTTTTTACCAAACCAGCAATTCTCTTTTGAGTACTGCTAAGCTTTAGACTTTAAATTGCAATTAAATATAAAGTAACTGAGGCTTCAGTTGTTGTAACAGAATATCAAAAACACATGTAACAATTTTTTTTATTTGACAATTTAAAAAAAAGTCTTCTACGTCAAATTTGAGTAATTTGGTTTACAACAGTTGGAAGTGCGCATTCGCTGTTACAAAAAAAGCTAAGCTTTATGCCTTCGTAGTATTGAAGACAAAGATAAATTAGGAGCACTAAATATTTCATGAATTTAAAATCTCATCTGATTGTGAAATAATGACCTTTCTGTTTAGAAATTTTTTTCCTATAAAACTTTACTTTCAACAAAAAAGAGTGTACGTAACTAATGAAAATCAGAAGTCATGAAGTGTAAGTCTGTTACACACTCTAAAATTGTTCCTGCGTGGAGTTCCTTTTGCATCCATGTATTTGTTCAGATTTTCCCACTTGGAATCCTGCGTCCAGCTCTGGAGCCCCCAGCACAGGAAAGACATGGAGCTGTTGGAGCAGGTCCAGAGGAGGGTCACAAAAATGATCTGAGGGCTGGAGCACCTCTCCTATGAGGACAGGCTGAGAGAGTTGGGGCTGTTCAGCCTGGAGAAGAGAAGGCTCAGGGGACACCTTATTGCGACCTTCCAGTACTTAAAGGGGGCCTACAAGAAAGCTGGAGAACGACTTTTCACAAGGGCGTGTAGTGACATGAAAAGAGGTAACGGCTTTAGACTGAAAAAGGGTAGATTTAAACCAGATATAACAAAGAAAGAAATTCTTCACTCTGGGAGTGGTGAGGCACTGGCACAGGTTGCCCAGAGAAGCTGTGGCTGCCCCCTCCCTGGAAGTGTTCCGGGCCAGGCTGGATGGAGCTCTGAGCAACCTGGTCTAGTGGAAGGTGGCCCTGCCCCTGACAGGGGATTGGAACTAGATGATCTGTAAGGCCTCTTCCAACCCAAACCGTTCTATGATTCTGTATTATAAAGGCCTCAAGCTTAGCTCTGATCACTAATCATTTTTGCACAAATATATTTACATAACTAAGCCTACACTTATTTCAAAGAAAATCATGAAGTGATTTTCAACTTTCTGCTGGATTCTTGGACAGAAACTGTCTGAACTGAACATTTTTGCTATACCCTGCTAATATTTGGAAAGGCACTTTTAAAATCAGTGTAATCAGTCAGTTAAATCAAAGATTTGCTTTTAACTTGACAGAAAATTTATTCTATACTGAAAGATTAAGTTCCCTAATTTCTGGAAGGATGCTGTGACGAAAATGTTTCAATTCGCCTTCCAAGTTGCAAAGTTTAACTCAGACTTTCCTCTTAAGCTGTGCTTATCACTTCCATAATGTCACAGAAATTGTTATTTTCTGTTAGACATACTGTTTTGTAAGTTAGGAAATCAGTGATTTCACCTAGAAGTATTTGAAAAATTTATCTAATCAAGTTCTGATATATATTTTTTTCTCTGCAACTAAAGCTATATATTAAATAGGCTTGCAAAATAAATTTAAATATCCTTTGCCTGGAAGTGGGAAATGCCTGTGAAGCTATATATATCAGCTGTGGAAGATACAGAGATACAATTCATTCAAAATAGAAAGGAGAAAGATAAATCATATCTGGAAGTATAAGTAAACAAAATTATATTTGAAATCCCCAGCTGTAAAATCACTCTTTTTTACTGCCTAGCACAGGAAAAAAAACAAATAAACGTGAGACACCTATGCCAACAGAGAGTGATTTTCTTGATCAGTAGACCAACATTTCCCTCCTTTCTCGTTCCACCTGCTGTTCAGCTAAAGATGGGACAGGGAGAAAATGTTGCAGTAAATGAGACAGAAGGGGAACATTATTTGTAAAATATTTAAAAACACATATGGTAGATTTATTTTTCCCCTCTGTCTGCATCTTGTATATATATCACCTTCTAAAAAAACATTCTTGTTTTCTGTGAATGAAAGCAGGAATGATGATAGTGCGGTATTCTCCTCAGGATAGCAACAAGTTTAATTTATTACCCTGGGGGCCTGTAGGCAATAGGGAAAGGACTGTTCTTCTGGGGGTGTTGGTCCTACTTTGTCATTTCAAGATCCTGGGTAGACTGAGTTGAACTTCTTCGCTTCTCACCCTAGATTATGACTGAAAGCAAATGTTATGCTATCACAGTCCAGTGCGCACTAGGCCCCCAGGGAGTCAGCAAGCTCCCCAGACATGATGATACTTGCAACTTCTAATTTTCGCTTTACTTTGGCCTTAGCGTGCAAGAACCAGAAAGTCTACAGAAACAGCTTAGCCCTTGATAAATTAAGCAGGAATAGAGACATGCAGTCATACACAGTATCCTTTTAGATTGGTCCATTTAAAGTCAAGATGGAGTGAGGCTTCCAAAAGGGGTAATAAAGACCTGTGCACATTTGTCACCTCACACAACCATATTGCATGTCTTACTGGGAAGTGTACACCTTTTCCTACACACTTAAGTGTTTAACATATACTGCTTCGACACAGCTTAATCCCTTCTTATTGTGATCCTGCTTTGCACTTTATGGAAATGTCTATGTTGCTGAATATATGCATAAATTAAAAAAGGCAAGGGTACTGCAGCTGTAATGGTCCACAGTCACACGGTTTACGGTTAGCTCAGTTCCTGACTGTTAAGGACAACTATGTCTGGTTTCTTCAGCACAGTTCCTCTTCAGCAGGGTCTAGCTTTAAGCAGATTCCATGTGAGTCACTTTGCTTCAAGGTCAAGGATCAGTCCCAGATTCTCTTCCATTTAGCATAGAGAAATAGCTTATTATGCCACTAATCTGTCATTTCTCACTTTTCTCAAGTCAGCACCCAGGAATTCTTCATTGACCACAGTATAAACTGTTCTTTCCAACTTGTCTGACTGCCCAAAGTGACGAACTAGGCCACCTGAATCTCCAATTTATCTGGCTAGTCAGCCCCTATACTACAAGCTTATAATATCTTTCAACCTCTTGCATCTACCTGTAAAAGCCTTTTCTACTCCATCCAAAGACTACCTTTTTTTCATTTTGCATTCTAGGGACCACCAGAAATTTCTACTTATCTACATATGCACAACAGTTTTCTTAACAAATTATTTTGTAGTTATTGAGACAGTTCATTATCTTTTGGGCTGGAAGAAGAGATGAAACAGCACCAAAGGATTTACTAGAAATGCTTGTTTGGCTAAGTAATCACAGCAGTCAAGGTTTTTCCGGGTTGGAGCTTTATGGTTAAGTTTGTTTGTTGCGTTCTTTTCTTATCTGGCTTTTACATCGGATGCAGCAGGAATCTGAAGGAAGAAATTTTCTTCTGGGTGCAACTGGGGTTTTCAAGCTGAGTCCTCCAGTGTCAATTTTCATGGTCTTTTCTTTGACCAAAGATTTATGTGAAAAGTCAGGGCAATCAGTTTTAGATATGTTCTTGAATCTTAGATCTTTAATGATCTTCTTCATTCTCAGGAAGTTAAAGGAAATAGTTGTTGGAGATCAAGATTTGAGAGAAGAATAGTTAAATGAGGGAGAGCTGTAGCTGAATAGTTGGAATTTTTGCTGATACATCTTTTCAGAGCCCCATTCTACTTGCCACAGCTTGGCACCTATAGCTCTTATTTATCTGGGTTTTGTCTGTTTAGACCATTTTTCTCGTTAGGTGTCTTTGCATGTGAGTGGATTTTTATAGCTCAGCCTTGACACACAAACATATACATGGAAAACTTGCTTGCCTGGAGTTATCCAAAACACGAATGAGGCTGAGGGTATAATTCAGGTTGCTTTGATTAAAATTGGTTTTAGTTACTTGTTTTCCACTTTTGTGGCTGAAGTAGTTCAGACAAAAAATATAGTGACAATAGGAAGCAAAATTTCAAGGAAAGGAGTAATCACTCTGGCACTGGGAGTTTGGGGATTATAGAAAGCAGCTTGGAGGTTTCCATTTCTTTCTGTTTTCTCTCAGAAGAAAAAAGCGGATTGCTTGAACCTGGGTGAGAGAAGACACTGAACTGGATTTTGAGTGTGTGCCTCAACAATCTACCAGAGAGAGTTGTTTCCAAAATAAAAGTAACATCAGAAGTATGCTAACTTGGAAATTTACCACCTTGAGTATGAGTTGCCAGTATCTGAGGTCAGCTGAAATGAAGTCTGTTAAGAAAAATCGTAGGTAGCACTGGATGGGAAAGGTTAAAGATGGAGAGCAAAATTATGGCAAGGCGGCAAAGAAAAAATTGCACTCGTATTTATTCCCCTGAGTTCTGTCGGGGGGGCACACTGCAATTTGCCTAGGCTGAAACTTGCAGTTGTCAGTTCCATGGAAAATGCTTCTGTTCCAAGGGTTGCAAAAAGGTTCCTTATTCTATCCTGGCTCTGATTAGCTTATTGCTTCCCTCCAAGTTGAAATCATACATTTGTCTGTAAATTGCAGTATGGTGTATTCTTGACAAGGCTTTTAAGTATGGAACAATCACCAGCAGTGACCTATGTCTGCCAGATTTAACCTCAAAAAATGCATAGTAAGGTTTTTTAAGATACTGTTAGCTGGTGTGTCCAATATATTTTTTTGTTAAACACAAGTTGGTAAAGCAGAACTTATATTTATCTTAAATGGCTGCTGTAAAATAAGACAATGTAATTTCTAAATTTGTTCATTAAATTATGTACTCTCTTTACATAGGTGGGGCTGTGGATGCAAATGTATCTTAGCATTCGCAATCTTTTGCTGATATTATTTCTTCCAAAATGTTCTCTTTATTTGAAATATGTTTCAATTTGTTCGTTCTAGTTGGTAAAATCATTAACTTTTGACAAATATTCAGTGAAAGCAAGGCAGATATATCCATCACTTGGTTAATTTTTACTTTTAAATCCAGAAACAGGCTGGAGTTGAGTTTCTCTTTGTTTCCTTGGAAACAAATGGAGGCTTGACTTTAAGTAGCTCTACAGTTGAAATGAGGGGTGAAGCTTTGATGTTGCAGTTCTCATTATGATGCAGAAAGAGAAGGCAATTCTTGTGGAGATTCTGCCTTATTGTATTTACAAGACTATGGAGTCTAGCTAATATGATTGAAACCAAGCAGTTTCATGTAATGGGATGAAAGGAAAATGGGAAGATGGCAGTTGCACTGAGTCAGTAGCCTTCAGCTTCTGAAGTTGGGTCTTGTAGCTCATCCTCTTGCAGAGACGACTAGCCAAAGCAGGATAATTGTTGCTGTCAATTTGTTGATCTTCCAAGTATGGAAAGAAACTCTGCATTTTTCCTTGCCAGTAATTTTGCACAGCAAATGTGTAAATGTGCACCATTTTCACTTACAGTAATAATTTATTTATAATTTTCCAGTCAGTTTCTGGACTGAATTAAGTAACGTTTCTGTTTCAGCGAATATCTAGTTGATCATATATTGTTCTCATTGAGGCAAGCTTTCTACTGAAGTCAATGAGAATTTGACCAAGAATCCCTCTCTAATAAGTCATTTGGATAAGAAGATGTTTTGAATCATTGTTTGGATAATGAAGATATCAGAACAGGGTACATTATTTAGGGTTTTGTAGTTTAGTTTCTACTGTTATCTTTTGCTTACACAGTGTGAAGAGTTACATTGATTATATTATATTCCTGTCAAGACAATTTCAAAGTAGAAAAAATTAAGTTCTGAAATATTACTACTTTGCTGAGTTTTCCACAACAGGATGAGACAAAGGGCCACTGGGATTTACAAGGATTTGAATTAATCCACTCTATACTCTGGCGGTGGTAAGAACTATTAATATATCCATTTTACAGTGAATGTAATTAGGCTTTCGTTTCACAATTGTTAATACCTGATCTGTGTGCTACTGGATGACCCAGGAGTGCTAATTTCATCTGGATGAGGAATGGACACACAATTGCATTTCTGGCAAATTAACCGGAGGACGTATACAGAGCTTATGCTGACCTCACACTTTTATGCCGGTTTTATATGGGCAGCAGTGGACAGACAGTATTTGAGCAGTCCTCAAGCTTGCCAGCGTAGAGCTAATTTGTCAAAAAAATCCCTTTGAACACATTAAAACCAGCAGCTGGCATTTGCACATGATCAATGGTGTGCATCATGAATTTGTGATATTTTTGATCTGACAAGGAATTTCAAAGCCGGATTAGCTGTAGTATCAAGTTCTGTACTTAGGCATAGCTTTTGGCAACTAGTTTGTCTTTTGGAGGAATTCTGTAGGAATAGGAATAGGGAGGACTAATATCCTGATTCAGTTTTCTGTCCCTAAACATTTGTTCACCAAGGAGTGTAAGCATGTGCTCAACACTGAACATGTGGATAGGGATGAAGCAAATGTTATCTTGAGCCAAAGAGTACAAATTTGCTCCCAGCTGTGTGATTGATGAAAAGTAATTGATTGGATCATTTTGGATAGATTTTTCTGTTAGTATCCTCCATCCTAAACTTTTTGATGACCTTCCTTGATTTTATGCAGAGCAATTAAATCAAATTTAGTACGTTCTTGGCATAGTGCATATTAGACTCATAAATTGTTCATGTTTTTCCTAAAATTTGTGTTCAATGTAAAAACTGTACGTTATCAGGACAAAAGAAAAAAAACATAATAAGCTAAACAGTAGTAATATTTTAATAGACCTAATCAAGCCTGCGATAATTAGATGCACTATAAAAATGTGTCTATCTGTTGCTAATAGCACTAACACCTTAGATATTACTCTTTTTTATTAACATTTTTTGAAATCTGTTGCTCCGATGCTGCAAACCCTTCTTCGTGAAAGTATTTTGTATTTGGCTGTTGTTTATTTATGAAGACTAGCAGGCTGCTCACAGGGGTTTATAAAATCAGTCCCTAATTTACTTTTCACTTTTTATTCTTGCTTCTCAGTATTCGAGTTTCACTTAGAGTGGATAATGAAAGTAGCCTGCTGTCTGTTTCAGTTAGTTCCAGCTGTTGTCCTCAGCCAGTGTAATTTTGTGGTTTACACGTATTAGCACAGCACCAGCATGCTCAGGTTTCCAGTTCTGCAGGAACAAGAAAACCAAATAGGTAAGCTATTTCAATTGATTTCCTCTGTAAGAAAAGTCACGACAACATTACAACTGAGATAAATCTGTACATTAAGCAAAAAACAGGCACACTTTCCCTCCAGCCAAGCCCAGACCACCACCAACTGACAGCAGGACTCAGTTATGTGAAACGGTTTTTTAGTTTTTTAACTTACTGGTTGACAGAATAAACTTTGGCATTTTCGTGTCTGGTTTCTTAACTCTATTACTAATAAACAAGTGGCTGCTAATTAACCAGTGATTTCATTCAAGATAGTTACTGCCCATGGAAGGGGTATTTTGGGACAGTGTGCTCCTTGGTCTGCTGCATGGTGGGAGCTCAGCGGTGACTCCTCTCCCACACATCCCTGCCACCAAGGCTCCATCTCGCATGTCTGCCTGTTGCAGTGGCAGTGGCTCTCTCCCAGCCCTGGGAGAGCCGGGCAGTGAGCCGTCCGTGCAGCCGGGCAGAGCCAAGCGCCGCCGAGCCCTCACGGCGCTCCCGCCTCCAACTAGCTGGGGCAGACCCGGGGGAAGAAGAACATATTTTGGAGATGCTTGTGGGGAAGGGAGGAGAGAGGATTTGATCTCCCTCTGGCTGGTGGTCAGACTTGCGTGGTGTGTTCACCACTTACTGCCAGCTGAGGATTTCTCCTGTTCAGTGCATGTTACCAAGCGTTGTATGCTTGCGATTAGTCTGAGTTAACAGACCAGTCATTTGTTTCTTGTAATTTCTGCATGGTAAGTGGAAACTGCACAGCTGTAATGTTATCCTGTGGCTTTTACAGAGCTGCTTCTTTCTCTGCACAAAGTGACCTGTTTAATGGGATGATCCAGGTGACTTGTGGGGCTTCCCTGCTTCCGGGAGGCTGGCAGGATAGTCAGACAGATATATATAGTGCCATATGGTCATTTTTAAGAGTCTTTTTTTTTCCCTGATCAGATACAAACTTTGACCTTCTAACTACTACTGATTTATTTAGACAGTGTGTTCTATTGATCTACTTACATCTGGGCTCATTAAACACATAAAATGAGCTACAAGTAGAGTAAAATATGGCATTATTGAAACTAATAAAGATATCCATTTTTATATGCCCAATACCGCTGTTTTATCTAGTTTCCTGGAAGCAAAAGCACTTTGGTAGCAGACATCTTCCAGCACCACTGCACTGGGTTATCTCCCATCCCACACATATTTTTTGGTACATAAAAACAGTTTCATCTTCTAGGCCAATGAACATGTTCACAGAAGTGCTCAAACGCTGTACAAATATTCAAACGGCAAAAGCATTTGTGAAAACTCCCAGCATGTGTGGTCTTACATGCATAAAATGCCAGTAGTCTAGAGGACAACCGTCCATGAAGAAAGTGTTTTACAGTACTAATACACATTTTCCTGATGCATTAGAATAAAGCACAGTGGCTTTTTTTATGGTCATAGTCATTAAACCGATTTTAAGAGGTGAAAACATCCCACACTCGGGATGGTTTAGCTTAGATAATTCCTGTACAAATCTGGATGCATTTTTTCTCATCCATTTTCCTCCATATTTCCTGCTACGTATTGGCTTAACTATTCCAGGCAAATTGAGGGATAATTCCTCTGAGTTAGGTGATCCTATATTATCTACAGCTGTTATGAGGAAACCAAACATTTAGCAAAGAAAGAGATCAATGGAGTAATTTTCTTTCTTGCTTTCTTTTGCCCCCTCCCTCCTTCCTTATTTCAGTGGTAGCCATAACTAACAGGAATACTGGAAAAGAGTATCAAAAGCAGATAAACAAGACTCTGTCTTCAGGTCAACAGTCTTTTGGCTGTTTTAGAAGTAAATCATGCAGAGTTTATTCCTTAATGTGATTTTTTTTTTTTTTAAAAGTGCTCTGGAAGCGTAGCCAGTGTTCTCCAAACAGTTAGTTACATAGCTGCCTAATGAAAAGCAGACATTTTCTCTGAGCAGTCATGTATGATGTGTATAAATGATCTTCTATGTCATCAAGTCTGCTTTCCCTGTAGTTTTTGTTTCATGGTAATCCAATATTTTTCATATTATATATATGTAAATATCTATATAGTGTATATAGAGATATATTAAAATCTATATGTAGAGATATAAATGATTATATAGATGTTCCTATTAATTGAATGTATCCTTCCACTATTAAAGATGTCTTAAAACCCTGCATTAGTTATTTTACATTGACTAAGATTTGGAAAATGAGACTAAGAAATATTGCCAACACCAAATATCATTGCTGACTCCTGAATTCATCTATTGAAGCATTTCTTATTTTCATTCGTGTTTTCGCTGATCACATAAAGTTATAGATAGAGGTGGGCAAATCATGGTAATGATGCTTCCTCTGTTGTGTTGTTAAAGCCTCAGGAATAATACTGTTTCTGTTAGATGGATGTGCACAGCTTCAAAGTCACGGATCCGCTGTAGTCCGGTGTTTGCACGCTGTAGTGATTGCAATGAAGAGGTGTTCTGCGCTTGCAGAATAGGAAGCTTTTGGGGCAAAAGTTGAGTAGGTTGTGAAGGGGCCCATATATAATGTGCACTGCTTCTTATAGGAAGATAAAAGCAAGCCAGAACTGGTAGCAGAAGTCTGTAGGAGCTTACTTGCTTTGTGGTGTGAAGGAAGGAATTTGTATCTGCTACATGCAGATTCTGAGGGCCTTGCACAATGTCAGGTTTTGTGTGGAGTTATGGAGATTTCTGAAAGCACTATTGCCAAATGCCAAACACAAAATCCATGAGAGCTTCACTTTTAGCTACAATTTTTGATTTTGAATAATTTTATTCCTTTCTTAGATTCAGTTTTTATTTACGGAAAATTCTGAGCAAGGACATGTCTGGGCAAAAATTATGGAATTTGACCATTAGTCCTGTCTGTCTTGCTTTTCCTATCTCTGCTATTGCGTACCCTCTTCCCTTGAGTACTCAAAATTATGATGAATTAGGTAATATTTACAAAGCACTTTGAAGTTAGAAAGCAGTGAACAATTATTCAGTATTATAACTTTATTTTTCGTTAGAGTGAGATACTTGCTATAAAGCAATGAGTGCAATTTAAAGTTACCATCAAAGACTACAAAGGACATGTGCTCCTTTTTACTTTGAAAATGTAATTATCATGTGTTAATATAGTGTAGGAAGTAGGCTATCTTCTCATGCACAGAGGCTTTTGAAAAATGGTGGAAAAAGCCAGAAGACCTAATTTCCTGTTTGGATTGCTCTGGGATGTGTGTAGTATAACAATGGGGAAACGCCAGTGGCTACTGGTGAGATACGGAAGTAAATACTCTTGTGCTTTAATTCTGCCTCTAGATTTCTGCCATGGTTATGCATGTTTTAAGATCTTTTTTTTTTTATTATTCTACAAAGTAAAAATTAGGTATGAATTACAATATGAAAGTGCAGAAAGGATGACGTTTTAAAACTTTTTAGGGGAATCACTATATTTTAGTCCTGTAATTCTAGAGTGCATGACACAGCAGTCACGGTCTGTCTCTCCTCTGCACGTAGATACTCTATTATTGCTTTTCCTTGTATTAATCCCTATAGATTTAAGGGCAAAATGATATTTCTTGCTCATGCAGATAATACCAGTAATAATACCAACTATTAGTAAGGAGCCGAAAAACTTAATATATGTGAGAAAATCAAAAGACATACATCCAGATGGTAATAAAAAGGGCAATTTATGTGGTGTATATGTATGCCATTAGCATTTGCGCCTAAGGCCGTAACTTCTACCCAAACAAATCTGAACTGTGATACCCAGTGTTTGGATGGTGAAGGTCTATCTGACTTCTTCCAAGACGATGAACAGCTGAACGCTATCATGGATCTCTGAAACTGGATGACTGTAGTTTACACAGATATCTGAGTGGACTGGGATTAGCACTTCTATGAACAGTGAAACTATTCAATAATTCCAATTCAATTACCTGCACCTGCAGGAAAAAAAAAATAAGCTTTTTCTTTCATAAATAAAAATGGGATACATTTTTAATGAGTTTTTATCATGTTTATAAAGGTGGAATAGTAAATCATTGTAAGCCTGTTAAAAAACCCAGCAACCTACAACAAAACCCCTTAAATATAAAGTATACTGTTGGATTACTTGTGCTGATACCTTCCTTCTCTTGGATGAATTATTTAGACAGGGACACTCCAAAGACAGAAGTACTGAAGAAACAGTACTGAAGAAACAGCATGTGCTGTTGGATACCTTTTGTTTATACCTTTTTTCCAGATTTTTGTACTGAGTATATGAATATTTCACAGAATCACAAAATCACAGAATGCTTGGTGTTGGAAGGGAGCTCTGGAGGTCATCTTGTCCAACCCCCCTGCTCAAGCAGGGCCACCTAAAGCCAGTTGCCCAGGACCATGGCCAGATGGCTTTTGAATATCTGCAAGGACGGAGACACTGCTACCTCCCTGGGAAACCTATGCTAGTGCTCAGTCAGCCTCACAGTAAGAAGCAGTTTTTCCTGACATTCAGATGGAACCTCCTGTATTTGAGTATGTGCCCATTGCCTCTGGTCCTGCACCAGTGAAGAAAGCCTGGCTCTGTCCTCTTTGCACCTTCCCTTCAGGTATTCATACACATTATCACAATCCCCCTTGAGCCTTCGCTTGTGCTGGCTAAACAACCACAGTTCTCAGTCGTTCCTCGTAGGAGAGATGCTCCAGTCCTTTAAACATCTTAGTGGCCCTTCGTTGGACTCTCTCCACTATGCCCGTGTCTTGTACTGAGGAGCACAGAACTGGGCACAGCACAGTTTGATCTCATAGTTTTGTTTCACGTAGCTTTTGGTAACTGAAGAACAATGATGTTCAAAATATAAACTTTGGCAGTAGGCTAGATAAAGCTTTCTTCTGTTTTGGGGGTTTTGTTGCAGTTGTTTATATTTAATAAAGGGGAGGGCAGATTTAGACTAGATAGAAGGAAGAAATTTTTTACCTTGAGGGTGGTGAAACACTGGAACAGATTGCCCAGAACGGTAGTGGAGGCCCTGTCCCTGGAAACATTCAAGACCAGGTTGGATAGCACTCTGAGCAACCTGGTCAAGNTGAAGATATGCCTGCTCAGTGCAGGGGGGTTGGGCTAGATGACCTCTAAAGGTCCCTTCTAACCCAAAGCATTCTATGATTCTATGATTTGCAGCATTTGAATACCATGAAAGACAATTATATTGATTCTACTAGCAAAACATGGGAGCACATTGTATCATTGATTTTGCATGTAATGAGGTTACAATGGATAATTGAAAGGAGAATTTGGCCCATTGCTTCCGAAACTTAATTTTCTTTCTCCCAAACCTGTCTAGGCAGACCAGCTGGCTCCAGGCAGGACCTATTTAAGTGTAGAAATAGTATTAAGCCACTTTAATGTGACAAATGGCAAAAAGCACTTTGTAAAAATTTCATTCAGAAACAAAAAAGTGAATTGTTCAGTGAGCTTGTGGGGAAGAAAGGTCACAAGTGGGTAGTTTTTTGTATCATCTCCAAAGAGCTAACAAAAACCAAGTTGGGGATCTGGGATAAGAAGAGAAAACAATGCAAAGATTTTCTAGTTAAAACTGCCCAAATGACTGTCTTGTAAGTGTTAATTAATATAAAAACTGAATTTTTTTTTTATTGAAGTAAATATTCTGCAGTCATTGTTGGTCATGCTTTCAGCTACCCTCTGACAAGTTGCTAATTTTCCTTATCCTGCTTTAGGACATCTCTTGAAGAATGGACTCCACTGAACTAATGCACTTACTTTCTTGGTGACAGCTGCCAAGGTGCTGTCAAAACTAGCTGTCTCATTATTCCTCTTTCATTACATTTTCTTGTTATTCCTTGTACATAGGAGAAGAACCATATTAAAGCATTCCCTGTGACTCCGTTATAATTGCACCCTCTGTTAGTAATTGCTCATCCATTCAAAAGCTTTGCTGCAATATTTTGAAACAAATTGACATCATTCTAGTTCTGCAGTTAATCTGCTATTCAGAAAGGCATAGCAGGGGGATGTCGTATTGCTGTACTTTCTATGCATGGGTACTTTGGAAAGAAAATTAGCTTTGGAGACACTGTTTGAACATTTTAATGAAACCATTATACCTAAGAGACTGTAATTTCTAGATTTCAGTCTGATACCAACTACCCCTCTTTATAGAATATTGTCATGCTCTGGTTGCGCACGTCTTGATTTTACATTACATATTGCACATTTTTCTCTTCAGTGTGCATAGGAAGTTTGACATTTTATTACATGAAGTGAAAGAAATGCATGAAGACATTTAACTGTCATACTGACAACTTGTATGGAAACACTAATGGAGACACTTAAGGCAAAGCAAGTTCTCTGAAATATGATGGTCAGGTTTTTGTAGAATAGCTTTCTTTGATGTTGTAACATGTCAGAAAAATAATGTATATCACTAAATTGAAAGATCAAAAGACATACACTGTGTCCTTCATAATGGAAGGTCCCATTCCACTCCCAAATATAACTCTTCACATGGGAATTATAAAGGGTTAGCCTGAAATGCAGCATTGCAAAATGTACGAGCGACATTAAGAATCAGGAAAGGTTTGTCTACATATTAGTATTTAGGAGAAATAAATATCATTGATGAAAAACAACTTTGACTTGAATTATAACATTGTCTTTTTGCCTGACTCTGAATAGTGGGACAAGTACTGACAAATGAATATGAATGATAATTTTTCCAGACGGCACGTAAGCAGTGTTTTGACAGTTAAGGATAACCGCTATTTAAAAAAGCGCTTTCTACCAAATCTTGATTTGAAAGTGAATACTGTTTGAAAATTTAATATTTCCCTGCTCTGCTTCATACCCTGACAATAAAAGTGTTGCATGACTTGCTTTTAGTTTTGGCTTCTAAGCTAATAGGGTATTGACAAGGCTGTAAAGATTCAGATTATTCTTCACAGCAAGGGTTTTTTTTTCCCTCATAAAGATTCACGCTGCATTTATAACTATTCTTTGCTTTCTGTTTTGTGAAAAACTTTCTTCTTACAAGGCTCAAGAAAATAGTGAAGGAAATATGCTATATGTCAGAATTATGGCCGTTTTCTCCCCTCAGTTTCATCTCCTGAAGGCAAAATATCAAAAAACTGAAGCAAATTTGAAGGGTTTTCAAAAACAAGATGGCATATCACATATAATCACCTCGTCAACTTGTTTCTTTCCTCACACATCAAAACATACACATCTTGGAGTATGTCTTTGCCATTCTGTAAGGAGAGTCAAGACAAAGTTTACAAACTAGCATTTAATTGTTGGAAAAGAGAGTTTTCTGTCTACTATATTTAGCCTTTGAAACAGCTATATTTATTACCATTGTTTGTCCCAGCTCAGATCAACACAAAAATGAGTATAGTGACTGTGGGGCCAAAATGAATATTTCATCTATTGTGAAATGGGAGTTTTGTACCCTATGTTTTATTTTTCCTCCAAACTCTTCCTTTGTCAGTATGGTTTTGGCAGACACTGATTGTTGTTTACTGCTATAATTTTCAACAGCTTTATGTAACTTTTTAATTACTATAAATATCACCTACTTTTCATCAGGCGTTTTTGATGGATCATTAAAATAAGGAAGGTTTCCTTGGGTAGTTGAATGGTGACAATTCTAAACAATGTTGTGAGATGTGTGAAGAAAAAGCAGCCTTTTAGATATTTAGATTGGATGTGGATTTTTTTTACTTTTTAAAGAGATTTCTGCTTAGGTGTTTTCTTCGTTTATCTGTTTTACAGAAATTAGCACTCTCATTTTTCTGGACCTGAGTTATTTAAAAGATACAGAGATTTTCAACTTTTAACAGTTGCTCGTAACTATTCAGCTTTACCTTTTGTAGTAAAGATACCAGCCAAAAAATATTTACCTGAAAAAAGGTATTTAAAATGTCATCTTCAGACTATTCGATCTCTGATGAAAGATTTTACCTAGGTTTGAGGCTGATCTTCTGGAGGACGAAGTGGATAGAGCACTAAATAATTTACATGGAGAACTACATAATGATTTCTGTCCTAAAAATATGAGGCCAATTTTCGTTAATATCAGTGGAACAATGCAAATTAATTTCAGCCATTTTATTATCACTGTAATGCACCATATCTTCTAAAAAGATTTGACATTTTATTCAATATATCTGTATTTGCATTTATTTTCTTAAAATTGACAGATAGGATTCCGGGCCATTCTTCTAGAAAGCCTCTTCTTAGTGATCTTTAGACATCTCTGGAAGGAACTGTCTTTCACCATAGTCAAAATTACAGTGTTTTATTTAATTGTTTGCAAATATACAATGAATTTGCAACCTTTTCATAATTGCTTTACTGGGAACAGACCTCAAATCAGGAAACCATCCATTTCTTAAAATTGTATCTCTAATTTGTATAATTACTTGTTTTATGGAGATTTGTTTGGCTATCTGACTTTTAAAAGAAGGACTGTATAGAGAAGTTACTTTAACTTTTATCTTCTTGAAGATTTATAATAAGTGCAAAACTTTCGGCAGTGAAATAAGCATATGCTATAACTAAAAAGTATACTCTGAGTTCGCTCTTCGAGTTTCCTTTCTTATATCTGGATATCTGAATTTATAATACATTTCTTTAGGCATGAGTGAGTTGAACTGTAGCGCCAGTAGAAATTGATTCAGATTAACTATATGTGTCTCAGATATCTTGCTACTAGGAAAACCTATGTAACTAGAAAAAACTTTGAAGCAGTAGAGGGAAAAAGGGCAAGTCTACAGCACAGCACCGAAACTTTAATTTTTTCTGTTAAAGACACAATAACTAAGACATAAAACTCAAACCACTCGGAGAACATCAACTATAGAGTCAACTAATTTAACTTTGTGGCAGTCGCATAATCAGTGTTGATAGCAATGACTTAGAATTCCACTTATTTCACTTTTTACAGTTTCTGGCAAACTTCTTTTTCTGATGTTAGCTTAGTCAAGGCAGTATGACGTGGAATTGTCACACTTAAAGCTTACCACACTGGTCTTAGGACGACAGTGTTTTGCTCTGCATTTAGAATGGACCTGTTAAAAATTGCTTACAATATTTCACTGTTATGAAACATGGCTTTATATTTCTGAAGTATGTCTGATGCATGTTTATCAGGAGCATTGCTTTAAAGCTGGCATTAGTTGTTCATTAGCTAAAAATTTCCACATTTTGTATTTTGAAGATTTTGGTCTTCATTGTGTTTGTATACTTGCCCACCTGCCTTAATGTCCTGATTTCGCCTGGGATGGAGTGAATTTTCCTCCCAGTAGCTGCTGTGTTTTGGATTTAGTATGAGAAGAACGTTTATAACACTCATGTTTTTAGCTGTTGCTAAGAAATCAAGGACTTTCTCCAGTCTCCTATATTCAGCTAATGAGCAGGTGCGCAGGAGCTGTTGGGTCCTTATTGCCAGCTGCCAAGTTAAACCATGACACTTAATTACAGAAAATTAATTTTATTTTCTTAGTTATTACTGAAATAGTAGTATGAGATATTGAGAAAAAATGCATAGGCTGAGGAGATCCTTACAATAGCCTTTTCAGCTTTTTACCAGGAGTTTTCCTTAATACAATTTCAGTAAAATATTAATATATTCCAACAGAAAAAGACCCTGTATAGTGACTAGTGCAGCTAAATGTAGGGGCTTACTTAGATGATCCATCTGAATTGGTCTTTGTCAAAACAAATATTTCAGTTCGATTGACCTAACAGTGGAGTCCACCTCTGAACATGGTCTCTACCTCTTTCCATTGTGGAAACAGAGGAGGTTCTTCCCAAAGTGCTGCACATTTATTCCAGTTAGTTCCTGGGGCTACACAGCAACACCGAAAATGAAGCCGAAATTCTTTACCATAGTCTTGAAGCAGATGTATATATTGAATTTTCCGTGCAGTCCTTCCTGTACATCAGGATGCTTCCTGAAAATATTTATACCTTCATTTCTAATATTCCTCTGAAACAGAAAGTTTTGTAGGCATCCATCCATACATATATATACATATACTCAGATACACACACTCTAAAATAAAAGCTTCCTGATATAAAACACTCTTGGTTCCAGAAAAGGTAAATACTTGTTTGAAGAAAGAAAAAGCAGAGAAGGAAACTGTTTTCCACGTTCCCCATAACTAGGCACAGAAAATGAGTTTAATTAGTCTAATCATCAGCGTGGTCTTTTCACTGACAACGGAATTCTCCCTGACCCATCTTTGCTTATCCTCTGTGAAAATGGCAGCTCGGCTGCTGGTATCTGCGCTGTTCTTCAGCAGGCTAAACTGAGGTGGCCTATGAGTCCTATTTATCATTACTTTCTGGCAGGTAATGTCATCATCTTTCATAGGAGGACTTTAAGATTATGTAATTTCATTCCAGAAACAGATGGGACCCACAGAATTGGGTCTGGCACAGTACAAATCAAGTCTATCCAAAAAAGTATATGCGTGCTTGGATCTGTAGTATGTGGCAGTGTAAAATTCAATTTTCTAATCTGTAATTCCTTGAGAGTTACTTCACACTAAACTTGACTTTAGGCTTTTGCCCATATAAAAACATTCTGATGGAAATAACCATTTTTATATGGGTACTTTTTTTACTTTTCATAAACAACATATTTATTACTATCCATGCAGCTATTACAGTGGGTAACAGATCTCTTTCCGGGTATAAAATCAGATGGAAAATTCCTTACTGTTTACACCCAAGACCTTTCGGGATATTTTGAAAACTTCTCAGATCTACAGACACAAAGAATTCATGATACTATAAATCAAATGAACTCATGTGCATTTAGTATGCCTGTTTTATAATACTTGTAGTTTTGTAAAATGAGGACACAATTATTTCTTTTTCTTTAATTAGGATGAATTTATTGATTGTATTGCTACCTGCTCCTGGACTATTCTGGGCAAATGTGAAGGTTAATTATTGCACAATGTTTTATGCTGTGCAGAAGTTCCTTGAAAATACAGCAAAGTTCTCATATTATCTCTTGAAACCATTCTGTTTTTTTTTCTGCCCAGAACAATGACTTAACTTTTAAGTAATTGACAGTTAGTACTAGTGCTGTTTGGGCGGCAATAAATCAAAAACTAACTAAAATTAAAAATTTTGAGCTGTATCTAGACTTCTTAGTGAGGTCATCAAGCATAAGTTTCATAACCATGTTAATTTGTAAATTAGGAGAAAGTGGGAATGTGGGCAGATATACTGGAAAATTAGTGAAGTAAGATATGACATTGTGGGAAATTCAGAGGATATTTTATGTGCATTAAGTCATTATAAAAAAATCATTCTGAGAGTCTTCACACAGCCAACATGGAGTAATGTATAGTGAAAGATAGCTGACATCATTGAACAGGTAGTATCCAAGGCTGCAACACAACAACAATGATCTCCAAAGAGAACTTTGTGATTGGTATTGAGTTGCGCAATTGATTGGTCATCTGGAGCAACCTGCCCAGAGTTCATATATTACTGAAATGAAGACAAGGCTGCTCTTCACTGACTAGATTAGGTGGAAAGCAGTTGGGAGGAATGATAAGAGTTAATGCTATACCTAAGCATCAGTAACATCAGAAATAATGAAATCAATAAACGACTGTGTGAGATGAAGACCACTTGAGGCACCAGAACTTGAGATACTAATTCGAAAGTTGGAAGATATGGAGGAATAGTCTCAAAGGCAAGAGGAATGGCAAAGGTAGACCCAGCACTGTCTCCAAGTACAGGAGGAGCATAAGTGATGCCAAGGTCCAGCTCAAGTTGAACAGGATGCTTCCATGTTTGTCAGATACATGGTATATGTATGTCAGACACAGAGTCCCAGAGACATTAGTATATAAATGACGGCAGGTAAAGCTCGGATATGGAAACCTTGCTGATGCTTTTAGATATGCTCAGTATCTGAAATCAACACCGACGGTAGTTAGGGTTCTGCGTGCAATTTATAAGAACAGTAGCGTTACTGGCAGTACTGAAATCAGTAGGAGATCTGCCATTGACATTAATGACACCAAGTTAACACCACTGCAGTCTGATGCTGTGTTAAATCAGTTACCATGGATATGCATTCGGCAGTCAGGCTGTTTATATAAGTGGAACTAGCAATCTGAACAAATGCAAGACAATATATCGTTGGCAATATCCACCAAAAAACAAAAGAACCTGCTCCCCTCCCCCAAAGAAACAACCAAAAAAGCAACCTGCTTTAGCCTCAGGATGGATTTGGCTTTGCTGCTGTTAAAATGATGTGGACTCAGATCACAAAGAAGTGCAGGTGCCTATCCTTTACCCAGTTAAAGGCTTAAATGACTTTATAGATCTGAGTCAAATAAGTGTTTGATTAGACACTTGACATTTCTCTGTTGTAGTTTCATAAACTAATGACATAAGCAAACTATGGATTCCATCCCCCCAGTTCAGTGAAAGTAGGACAAGCAAGAACAGGTAGCACAAGACTTTCCTTGTTTTCCTGTACAACGAACAGGCTCAGAGATGATGTGATATGTGATAACTATGCGATAACTTTCTTATGTGATAACTGCTGTTGTAGCAATTCCTGCAGTAGTTCAGAGATTGCTGGTTCTGCCGTACCCGCATGAGAGCCTTGAAATCCCCTACAATTCAGGACTGTTCCAGTTCTACACATTGCTATAGGAGGGCAAGACAGGAATTTCTGGTAGAAAACTTATGCACTGTTCTTAAAAAAAACATTATATGCAGCTCCTTAAAAATGTTTGTTTATTTAAAAAGTTAATGATTAATATTTTGGAAGAGGCAGACTCTGAAGTGATTCATAATGTGTATAAAATGATAATTGACAGAGAAATCAAGAAGACCACGGGGGAGAAATAGAAGAGTAAATGTCAAAAACAATGATGAGATTGTAGAATGTTAATATAAATGAAAAGGGGAAAATATTAACAGAAAGAAATGAAACATTATGTTCTGAAATACTTAACTGAATGACAGTCCTAATGAAAGGAAAAACAGATTTATTAAAAAAAAAACAACTTTACAATTTGATTATTAATCAAATGAATCTTTAGCTGCCATGGAACAAATAAGAGAGCACAGGCAGGGACACATATTCCCCTTCTGCTACAGCTTCCTTCAAACTGCAGGTGAGGCTCGTGCAATCTGTGCAATCTCTGCGCACAACTCCAAGTCCAGGAGTGGAGAATTGTTTCACCGTTTCATAGAATCATAGGTTGGAAAAGACCTCTAAGATCATGGAGTCCAACCAGTGTATGGATTCAGGGAGCGAAAGTGAGGGGAGGTGGCTGCAGCAAGTGGCTTTGCTGCCATCAGAGTGCATGGGGAGGCAGGCGGGCAGGGTGTCCTTCCTCCTGTGCCCACGTAGCAGTGTGCAACACCACGGATAAAGCTGAGTCTTGTCTCGTAGTGCTATTGGTAAACACTGATGCCTAGGGTCTGAGCCTCATTTTCAAAGCGAAGGAATTTTTGGAGAAAAGGGTTTTCCCAACAGTCACCTCTTCTACATTGTTCACTTTAAAGAGTTGCTACTAGCCAAGATCGTTAGGAGTCATTTGGAAGGGGAATGTGATTTTTGGAAAACTGTAATTCTCCACAGGGGAAAAAGAAATGATTTTGCAAAATTCCTACCTTATTCTGTTGTGTTTGGCATGACTTATTACTATTCAGGGTCTACATTGGTTTATTCTTGGCTGATGTCACTGGCTAGAGTGCACCTCCCAGTTGCACTGTCATCTTTTTTCTGATGTAGCCCATGAGATCTGCGTGCAGGAGACACGTCAGGAACTATTAAGAAAAGGAGAACAAAACTGAAGCTGAAGTTAATACGAAATACTTCAGTAGCTAGGCAGGTGTGATATCATATTAAAATGAATGTAAAGGAAGTATTCTGAAGAAGAGCATAACAAAACATTCTTTTGCATTAAAGACAGTAACGAGCCACAAAGACATGCCGTTGTTAATACTAATATTTTTAGGAGCTGATTCATTTTTCTTTCTCTTTTCTGAGGTACTAGGTGAAGTAGCATCCCATTCAAAGTATGGAAAAATTCCAGTAGAATTAAAATTGTAAAATATAGTGTTGGGGTTGATGTAGCTTGAGAATTAGCACGACTAGGCCGCTTAAGCAAAACAGCATGATTCAACAGGCTGCTGGTAAAAGACAGCTAAGATTAGCCATTGAGAAAGTTCTGATAGCGCACATGGTGTGGGTTAGCAAAAACAAGATGTGTTCAAGGACGTGGAGGCAGTCTGTTGCTATTGGCGTTAGTGCATAGTTACCAATTATAAGTGAATGTGGGGCATGTGAACAGTGTGTGATTTATGTCTGTAGCCTATCCAATGTAAGCGTAATCGTGTGTACAGATATGGTAAATGTATATAACCGCACAAGCGGGAGAATAAAGTGTCCGACTGTGCATCTTACCAATGCGTGTGAGAATCGTTCCCGTCCTTTCACGGATGCTGAGACTCGGCAATATAGAGAACTCTGACACCTGCTGAAGAATGAGAATTTGAGATTAGTTTGCTTCCTTGCTCAGATATGAACACAGATACAGACACAGGCACACATGCAGACCCTTGCGCATCTCAGTGGTCTAGCTCTGGGAAAACTCTGTTCCTCAGACTAGACTCTTGTGTGATAGGGAAGAAAATGAATAGATACTGCTGTAATCGAAAGTCGATTACCCAGAATTGTAGAGTAAGGGAAGAAAAGAAGATTATTTTTCTGACTAGTCTCCCAAAGCTATTTCTTCCCTCTTAAGCAAGTACTAATTTTTGGCAGAGATTTTCACAAGGTCTTTTAGGAAATCCTTGTGGCATGCAGGTTTAGCCTCCAATTTGATTTGATTTGATTTTCCATTTGATTTTCCTCTGTCAGCAACTACCTCTGAATTACAGGGTTTGCAAGAATTCTTCTCAAGCTAGCACACCGGTCCTGAAATTTTCCTTTTTTTTCGTCTGTCATTTACTTTCAGGGTTAAGCCAATCCCTAAAGCAAGTGCAAAGGTGCATCCAAAGGTACATCCACATGTATGGTATCACAGACTTACATATATCCGGAGAGACAGAGAAAATCACTGAATCATAGAATCACAGAATAGCAGGGGTTGGAAGGGACATCTGTGGGTCATCTAGTCCAACCCCCCTGCCGAAGCAGGGTCACCTACAGCAGGCTGCACAGGACCTTGTCCAGGCGGGTC